>ERZ761578.177-NODE-177-length-7336-cov-12.635215_pt1 | contig 7336 bp, 10 predicted proteins | sample MGYA00512170_ERZ761578 | MGnify/ENA primary metagenome ERZ761578 (study PRJEB28899, sample SAMN03785562) | bioreactor sludge metagenome | biome: EBPR Sludge; feature: EBPR Bioreactor; material: 0.22µm filtered reactor supernatant | place: Saint Lucia: Queensland... | reverse complement strand
GGGCTTTATTCTCATTGGTCGATAGCTGCTCGGTTTCGTTAAAACAACAATCCCAGAAAACGTAAACCGAGCACAGCAGCTCGGATTTTTCGTTTCTTGGTCCAGGCACATTGACACGAGTGGGTGGGATTTTGGCAGCGAAGCAAAAACTCCAGGGAGATGCACTTCGGATCATGCGATCCATTAGCGCGACGAAAGCAGCAGAACTGAATTGTCGTGCGTACCAGAAGCTCTGCACCATGCTGCGCAGCAATGACGTCGTATGGAAAGTGCTTGCCGACTATGACAAAGACGGCATCATTCGCAGCGCGTTGCAGCAAACCGAGTCCAGCGCAAGCTCAGCACGGAAGGAAGCATCATGACCGACGCTCACCAAGATGGCCTCCAGCAGGCCATGAACCCAGCGACAGCTGACCCAACACGTAGCCCGAAGCTCTGGGTTGGTGACAGCAATAGTCTCGAGCCTCTTGGCGAGGCCGATCGAGACGATGTCGTAGGCGACTACGAGACATCGCAGCGACTGACGCGCTCGCGGTTGTAACCCGACCGCAGTGCCTGAAGGGGTCGTGGGGAGTGGTGACTTACAAGTTACTACTCCCCACCCCTGTTAATATATTGACACCATTAATTAATTTTGATATAATTGTTTTTTGAATTATGAGCGAGTTTGTAGTCCGCACGACCGAGGAATTGGTTAAAGCGGTTCATGATAGTGAGAACGAGATAGAAGAGTCTCATCGTGAGGATCGTCTTATGCGGGTCCTTTTTCACGACGACCATCACGATGTCATGAGTGAACTCGAGTGGCTCGGTGCGCTGGAACTTGAACAGCTACGCAGAGATTTTCTAGAAGAAAAACGTGACAAGAATATGGGTGAACGCTTTGAGATGGCGCTGAGTCCGAAGTACCTTGGAAAAATTCATGTCGTAGAGCTCGGTATGACAACAGAGCCATCCGCAGATGGTGGGATAGATGGTCTGAAGAAAGATTATCGTGACTTATTGAAGTTTATGGCTGATAACAAGATTGTTGAGCGTGAGTTGTCACGATCAGAAAGTGGGAGATGGCTCGACTTTCGCAATCCTGTGCTCGACGAAGCAAAGGGCAAGTTGGTCGTGGTGGGACGCAATCGACCATTGATTGATACGACGATTGAGCATGGCGGCAAAGTCGTAGCCGTCCATATGCTAAAGCGCATGGTATTTAGTATGCCTATGACAAACTTTCATCTCCTTGTGCAAAGAGGTGGCGGCAAGCTCGAGTCCGAACGAGCGCTCGAGGTACTTGAGACTCAGCTCAATCACGGCTCAGGTGGGATTGCGCCGATACGTACGACCTACTATCTCGCTACTGACCTAGTCCAGTAGCTGCTTACGTGATCCCAGATAGAGTCTTCGGCGTTTGAGTATGTCGCTATATCCATAAGGTTGCTATACTTTAAGCAGTTAAAAGTAGCTGGTGGGGGAAAGAGCGCACATGATTGGTAACCATGTTTCACCAGTTGAAGTAAGCCCAAACCGAGAACCTGACGAGCAATACAAGGAGTTACTCCACCGTATAAGGACAAAAGGCCGTCGAGCAATCTCTGGCATGGATGAGGGTTCTGTCGAAGTGCTTGGACATCAGATGGTGTTCAACTTTGAGGAAGGTGGCTTTCCTGTCATAACGGAACGCGATCTTACGCGTGGTACGACCCCAGAAATAATCGCGAATTTCCAGCCAAATCCTGAGCATCGTGCGATCAAAGGTGCCCTGTATCAAGGTTTTGCAGAAGTAATAGCCTTTATGAATGGCGCCCGGACTCAGGAGGAGTTAGAGAGGTACGGTTGTAAGTTTTGGAAGCCGTGGACGAGTGATGCTGCCAAGGCGGCGAAGCGCGGTCTTGAACTTGGTGACCTCGGACACGGATCGTATGGTGCTGCGTTTCATGATTTTCCAAACCCTGAGGACCCAAGCCAGCCGTTTGATCAATACAAGGCATTGATTGCACAGATAAATAATCGCCCAGAGCTAAGAACCCACATCATTACTCCTTTTATCCCGCCATATTTATTCCGTGCGCCTGGATATGAGCAAAAGGTGCTGATTGTCCCATGTCATGGTATCCAGCATTTCAATATAGACGTTGAAAATCGTGAGATGTCCCTCGTTCATTGGCAGCGAAGCGCGGATGTGCCGATAGGCCTGCCGTTCAATATGGCGAACTATGCGGCAATGCTCATGATGGTGGCACAGGTTACCGGTTATAAGCCAAAAGAGCTTGTGTACCAGGTCTCGAACGCTCATATGTACAACCAGCACACTGAGATTGTCGACGAGTTGCTGTCTCGCCCCGCATTCAAATCACCTATCTTAAAGCTTGATCCAACCGTGCAACGACTTGAAGATTTCAGGGTTGAACATTTCTCTATTGATGAGTATGAGGCCCATCCTCCGATTGACATGGGCGGCACAGCGGTTTAGGTATGTCTGAGTCATTCGTAAATCTTGATAATGCTCGTCATGCTGATCAACGTGAAGTCATGGAAGGCATCCGTGAACGCGGAGAATGTCCGTTTTGTGAGGAAAACTTAGCAAAGACACATCAACAACCGATTCTCAGACAGGGTGAGCATTGGACGTTAACGCCGAACCAGTGGCCGTATAACTTTACGCGATCTCATTTACTAGCAATCAGCAGGTATCACGCTGAGAAGTTAGGTGATCTAAAGGAAGGTTCGTTCGATGAACTCCAGGATCACCTGCAATGGGCCGAGGTTGAGTTCCAGGTTGCTGCGGGTGGATTAGCAATGCGGTTTGGTGATGTTACTCAAACCGGTGCAACCGTAAATCATCTCCACGCCCATCTAATTGTCCCAGATGAAGCGAAACCAGCCGATGAGAAGATCCGTTTCAAGATTAGCTAGATGATGGGTATGGTTTAAGGGTGCGATCATCAAGCTGTTCATCCTCGGTCAGTATCTTGACGATCTCTACACCAGAAGCTTCTAGCACGCTTTGTCCATCTAGCATCGCATACCCATCAACAAAGTAGCAGGCGTTGAGCCCGCTTTCCGCAATAAGTTTGGCGCAGTTGGGGCACGGGAACGTTGAAACGGCGATGGTTTTACCTTCGCTGCTTATACCGTCTCTGGCGAGTTGTGCAATCAATCTAGCCTCTGCGTGTATATCGATACTTGTCTCAATACCTACGCCCCGTTTTGCTGTGATGCGTGGATCACCGTCGAGCGCGCTTGTATATGGAGTGGGAACAGAGTTGTTGTGAGCTGAGGCGACGATTGTGTCGCCATCAATTACAGCGGCACCAACGCGACGCCACCAGTTCGTACTCTGTTCAGCTTCCTGGCGCAACACTTGTACAATCGGGTCGCTACCACTCATTTCCACTGTGCGGCCCGAAAGAACTGGCACATTTACGTTGACGTTGTCCCTGTGCCACCTGAGGAATACGGGTTCAAGTGTGGCTCGACTGCCAGTGTAACGCTCCATCAGGCTGCGGGATACGTCGTCATCAGGCAATATGACGCCAGGGCGATGCATGATGTCGGCTAATGCTCGTTGACCGATGAGACGAGACGATCGGCCAATACCATTTATCAACTGGTTTGCCTTTTCCGGTGCCAGCGCACGGATATCTTTGCGCAAATAGTCGAACTGGGACAGGATTGTGTGATCAAAAACCCCAACCTGTGCTTCTGGGTGACGATCGAGCAGTTCAAGGTATCCGTCATGGATGACTGGAAAATATCCTGCGACGAGTTCACTACGCTCTGCCATCACCTACTGACCCCTCAGACGAGCAGCAACTTTTCCGAGCTCACGTTTTACTTCTTCCGATAAACCGTCTTCAGCAATGATCGACTCGATTGCATCTGTCAAGACGACGTGTTCACCGATCTGAATGCGCCGAATCTGGGCACCGGTCGATGTCGTGGCTTGTGGCTCAAGCACGACGACACGTTTACAGTACAGGTTTTCGAGTTCTTTTATCTCTTCAGATGTGTACGTTTCTGCGGTAACGATGAGTGTATCGGGACGCACCAGCTTGATGAGGGCCCACCTTTCCTCATCGACGTCCTTTAAAGTCAATATATCGACGCCTCGGATGTGAGACAAAAGACGTAGTCGCTCGTTTTCACCGACGACTGGTCTGCTCTCGCCTTTTCGAGCTTTGATCTTTTTATCAGAATCGACACCGACCACGAGGATATCTCCGTGTTCCGAAGCTCTTTCCAAATATTTTGCGTGTCCAACGTGCAATAGATCGAAAGAACCAGAGGTTAGTGTGATCTTGAGACCGAGTGCGCGCAGACTTTCGACGACCTTACCTAGCTCCTCTTTGTCATCAAGGAAGCGCTTTTCGAACAACGAGCTGGGCGAGAACAATGTATCGTCGCGTGGTCGCTTACGCTCAGTATCAACCTGTGAGCGCTCTCCGTGCGAGCGGTTCCATATCATCTCCGCATGTTCGATGGCCTCAGCGTTTTGCTGTGGTGCGATGAACGGGTGACTTCTGATTGAGCGGTCCTCGAATATCGTTTGAATCAGGTCTTTAGTGTCGTCCAGCGCACGACTTACTGGTGCGAATTTTTCAGCGTAGGTGATGAGATAAGTCAACTGGTTTGATAGCACTCCAAGTGATAACGCGCCTAGGTTCTCGTGTTCAGGTGCATCTGGTTCAGATTGGTATTTTTGATACGCTAAGATACCTGTACGCAGACAGTTTAGCCGTCGGATTGCGTCAAACACCTCACCGAGTTTCGTCGTTCGATCATAGATAGTCTTCTCGATGATGAATCGACGCTTGACGTCGAGGTCGGGCAAAAACTCGTCAAAGAGCGTGTGTAGTTTACGGCGGCGATGATCGATCTCATCAGACGTCAAAAACTCGTAGCTGATGTCTTTGCCGACGCTGAACTCATCGCTAAAACTTTTGCCCCAATTCTGTGCCGCCATCGCGAGGTAAAGCAACTCCACCTCTTCACTATCGAGACCAGCGCTGTTTTCTACGTCCGATCTGAGGAAGAGCTCGGTCAGGTTGAGCATGAGACGTGAATGGTCGAGTCCATCACCGTCGGCGTGCAGTGTCCTGCGCCACGTCGCATCATCGATGCCCTCAGGTGTATAGCGCGACCATCGCGGATTCCCTTTGAGGTGCTCGCCGTACTTAGTCGCACGAAACGCCTCGTCCACACTATGTGCAGCTTGTCTTCCCTCCGATGTCATAAACATATTGTATAGTGATACTTTACGTATCGGCAAGCATATGGGTTTTAGAGTTTTCGAGTGTGCTATATTCGAACACAATGATAAATATCGTCGTGGCGTATGACCGGATTGGAGCGATTGGGAAAGATGGTGATTTGCCGTGGCAACGTGAACTGCCGGGTGATTTGGCTCATTTCAAGCAACTGACACTTGGTCATACGGTTGTCATGGGACGCACAACCTGGGAGACATTGCCGTCACGATTACGACCACTTCCCGAGCGTCAAAATATCGTGCTGTCGCACAACCCACACTTTCACGTGGAAGGTGCACTCTGCGTCCAAAGTCTCGCCCAGGCAATCAAAGCAGCCGATAGCGAAGTTTTTGTGATCGGCGGTGCTCGAGTTTACGAAGCGGCACTACCGATCACTGATCGTATCTATGCAACCGAAGTACACGAAGTCTTCCAGAGTGCCGATACATTCTTTCCCTTTGTCGAAGACGATACGTGGGTCGAAAGGTCACGCGAGAGTCATCAGCATGATGATCCTGGATCAAAAGACAGATATGACTATGACTTCGTTATCTACGACCGACGAAACTAAAACCGCCCCGAGTGGAGCGGTTCATTAGAAATCGCAATGATTTAGCTAGAGTGAGTTAGCGTCAACTTTGATGCCAGGACCCATCGTGGTCGTGACGTTGATGGTGCGAATGTAGCTGCTCTTGAGCGTGGTCGGCTTGACTGATTGGAGACTGTCAAAGAACGCGCGTGCGTTGTCGATCAGCTTGTCGCCGCCAAAGCTTACCTTGCCTACTGAGAGGTGAACGATAGCTTGCTTGTCGACACGATATTCGACACGACCGCCCTTTGCTTCTTTCACGGCCGTCGCAACGTTCGTTGCAACCGTACCACTCTTAGGGTTAGGCATCAGACCGCGTGGGCCAAGCAGACGTGCGTACTTACCGAGTTTTGGCATCATCTGTGGTGTTGCCACGAGGATGTCAAAGTCAAGGTTTTCCTTGTCGAGGAGCTTCTGGACAGCTTCTTCACCAGCGACATCAGCGCCAGCTTTCGTTGCTGCTTCTGCTTCTTCGGCTGGGACAAATGCGGCTACTCGAATGGCCTTACCTGTACCGTGTGGGAGGCTAACAGTCGAACGGATGTTCTGGTCGGCTTGACGTGGGTCAACACCGAGTACGACGTGGACTTCAACACTCGCGTCGAACTTGGCAGGACTGGTCTCGGCCGCAAGCTTCAACGCGTCGTTGAGTGCGTAGGCTTTGCCGGTTTCGAGCTTCTTTGCGAGCTCTTGGTACTTCTTACCGCGGCGCTCGAGCTTTGGACGCGTAACAGGCTTTGGACCCTTCTTTACGTGGCTTTCAGCTTCTTCAGACTGAGGAGTAGTGTCGCCTGCTTCTTTGCGAGCTTCTTTCTCAGCTTTTTCGTCAGCTTCTTTGATGGCTTTTTCTGAACGCTTACCGCTTTTTGCAACGGTTGCTTCACGAACCTCGTGGTGTTCAGCACCTGCGATAGCTGCTTCGATCTCTGCGATTGTGTTCTTATCAGTTACTTTGAGCTTTAGCTCTTTTGCTTTTTCAAGCAGTTCGGCTTTCTTTGCCATGATTTACTCCTTCGTGGTTCGAACGCCAGCCGTACAGCGGGCTCCCACGCTAAATATTTAATTAACCTTCGACAGTGACGCCCATGCTTCGGGCGGTACCAGCGATAACTTTCGATGCTGCTGCGAGATCGTTAGCGTTGAGGACTTCCATCTTGCTCTGAGCGATCTCCTCGAGATCTTTCTGGCTGATCTTGCCAACCTTTTCGCTGTGAGGTTTGCCAGAACCCTTCTGGATGCCGACTTTTTCACGGATCAGGTCATCAACCGGACGACCAAGACACTGCCACGTAAAGGTACGGTCTTCATAGACCTGGATGTGGACGATGACGTCCTTGCCGTTGAACTCTTTGGTCGCGTCGTTGAACGGATTGATGAAATCCATCATGTTCAGACCCCATTGTCCAAGTGTCGAGCCTACTGGAGGACCTGCACTGGCACGACCGCCAGGCACGCGAAGTTTCAGATTACCGATAATCTTTTTAGCCATAAATTTCCTTTTATA
>ERZ761578.160-NODE-160-length-7831-cov-12.413966_pt1 | contig 7831 bp, 14 predicted proteins | sample MGYA00512170_ERZ761578 | MGnify/ENA primary metagenome ERZ761578 (study PRJEB28899, sample SAMN03785562) | bioreactor sludge metagenome | biome: EBPR Sludge; feature: EBPR Bioreactor; material: 0.22µm filtered reactor supernatant | place: Saint Lucia: Queensland... | reverse complement strand
GGGGCGGCCTCCAGTCGGGCGACATGCAACACGGCCTGCGGATACGACCCAGACAAGGACCGGCACCACTCGCCAGGGACCGCCCCACACGTCGTGCAGTCAACGGTCAACGCGGACCGCTCCAGAGGAGACGGCCCCCACACCCCCATCACGACACGTCCTCGAACAACGTCTGCTGGCGCGGCATCGGCCGGTTACACCACAGGACTTCCGTCCGGCCCGACCATTTCCCGCCTTGGCCCGTCGCCGTCGGAATCTCAACCCGGTCCCAACCAGACAGAGCGTCGTCATACAGGTCCGATGCGTACCCGGACAGCATGACCGCAGACCGGCATCCCAAGAGCGCCGTGAGCATCTCCTTGTGCTCTGGCTCATTCGCCATGTCGTGCAGGTATCCGCCACTGGTTCGGGTCGACCCCAGGTATGGCGGGTCCACGTACAACAGGACCCCAGGATGGCGGCCGTAGTCAGCGATCACGTCTGTCGCTGGACGGCACTCCAACGAAACCCCCAGCAGGCGGTCCACCACCGCAGGCATCCTGTCCACATACCCCGACAGGTAGTCCGGCATAGACCCGGTCGACCCAGCCGGGTCCTGGTAGTGCCGCCACCCCGTTCGGGTGCGGATTCCGGCGCGGCCTTGGGTCAGCTGCACCCAGACACGACGTGCCCGTTCCAAGTCCGTCGACGCCGGTTCGTACGACACGGTGTGCTCGGCACGGGAGTGCGGGGTAAGCGCGCACACCCGTGCCAGGTCTCCTGGACGGTCCCGAAGGACCCGCCAGAACGTGATCAAGTCCTGGTCCAGGTCGTTGACGGTCTCGTGGGGTGACGGAGGCTTGGCAAGCAGGACCGCCAGAGACCCGCAGAACGGCTCAACGTAGTGCCCGTGGGTTGGCATCAACGCGGCAATACGGTCAGCGAGCAGAGTCTTCCCACCGAAGTACACCAACGGAGGCCTCATGCTGCACCGTCCTCGTCGAGGTGGCCGCGCAACGCAGCAACGAACATCGCCAGGTTGCCCAGCAGCCACCACATCTCGTCCCGGTCATCCCGGATGGCCTGCATGCCCCGGATGTGGCCGTGGAGGGAATCCCAGACGTCTGGGTGCTCGAGGAGCAGCAGGAGCAGGTCACGTCGCCAGGCGGCTTCAATGGCGGGGTCGACTCCGCCCCTGCGCCGTTGAGGAGCCGACAACGTCGGCACAATCGACGCCGGCATCAGTTCACCGCCCGCAGGCCGTAGGGGTTCGGATGCCGAGGCGGCGGGACCGGCGTGTCCGCCATGTCGACGAACCGCGAATAGTGGCCCTGGAACGCCACCGTCACCGTTGCCGTCGCCCCGTTCCGGTGCTTGGCAACGATCAGGTCAGCCTCACCAGCCCGCGGCGATTCCTTTTCGTAGATGTCCTCGCGGTGGATCAGGATCACCACGTCCGAGTCTTGCTCGAGACTCCCCGACTCGCGAAGATCAGCGAGCATCGGTTTCTTGTCCTGCCGCAGCTCCGGGCCACGATTCAACTGCGCCACCGCAATCACCGGCACCTCGAGTTCCTTCGCCAGCAACTTGAGCGCCCGAGAGAACTCGGACACCTCCTGCTGCCGGGATTCGACCTTCCGGCCACTCGTCATCAACTGGAGGTAGTCGACGACCACGAGCGCCAGGCCCTCGCGTTGCTTCATCGCCCGGCACTTCGCTCGGATCTGCCGCATGTTGGTCGTGGCTGAATCGTCGATCAACAGTGGTGCCGCGTCGATGACCCCGGTGACGCGGGAGATCCGCTGCCAGTCATCAGCATCGACCGTCCCGGATCGGATCTTCGTCAAATGAACTCGCGCCTCAGCGGACAGGAGCCGTTGGCTGATCTCCAGACTCGACATTTCCAACGAGAAGATCGCCGCCGGAAGACCACACCGAACGGACGCATGCCGCGCGAAATCCAAAGCCAGGGTCGACTTCCCCACCGCCGGACGTGCCGCGACGATCACCATCTGCCCCGGGTGCAGGCCATGCATCAACCGGTCCAGGTCAACGAGACCGGTAGGGACCCCCATCAGCTCTCGACCGGCCGCGTTATCGATCTCCTCCAACGCGGCCGCGACAGCCTCACCTGCACGCGTCCACTCACTGACCCGGGCCCTGGCCTCGACCACCGCCGTCAACTCGGCCTGGGCCGCGCCGAGGATGGCGTCAGCGTCCCCACCCTCAGCTCCCCGACCGAGCTGAACCATCCGGGTACCGGCAGCGATGAGCCTGCGGTTCGAGGCATGCTCGGCCACGATCCCCGCGTAATAGGTCGCGTTCGACGCTGTCAGACACGACTCGAACAACGTGAAGACGTACAGTCGGCCCCCGACACTCGCCAAGGACTGGCGTTTGTCCAGTTCATCGGACACCGCGATCGTGTCTGTGGGGCTACCAGCCGCCTCGAGGTCGAGAATCGCCCGGAACACTGTTTCGTGTGCCGGCAGGTAGAAGTCTTCTGGTTTCACGATTCCAGCGACGTCCGGTACGACGCCACGCGAGAGCATCATTGCCCCGAGTACGGCCTGTTCGGCGGCAAGATCTTGGGGGGCGCTGTCGGCCACCTCGCCCGGTGGGCGATCGTCGATGGCGGTCACCAGGCCAGTCCTCGCCGTGACTGGCCGGTCATCTTCACGATCACGGCACGGTCCAGGAACCGGTCGATCGCTGCCTCACCCCACGCCTCCGCGAGCCTCCCCGACGTCGTGTTGGTCGTCAGGATGGTTCGCAGGTCGTGCGTGGTCCGGTAGTCGGCGAGCATCCACAGTCGTTCGACCGCCCACGCCGTGGCCTGCGTGTGCGCGAGGTCATCCAGGACGAGCAGCGGCGCTTCCTTCGCGGCCTTGAATGCCCCTTCGGGGTCGCCGGCTTGGGGTCGCATGTCGTCGAGGAGCCCCGCCAACGTCCACGCACTGGGTGCTCCGCCCAGCGTGGCCCGGACGAGCCCGTTCCCGGCTGCCATGTGCGCTGCCACCGCGTACGCCGCGTACGTCTTCCCGGTGCCAGGCGCCCCTACGAGCCACAGGACCCGCGCGGTCGTGTCTTCTATCCACCGGGTCAGTTCTGCGGGCTTCTGGTCGCCTGTGAGGCGTGGCAGGGACGCATCCCGGTAGATCGGCGGCACGGAACGTTCCATCCATCGTCCCCAGTAGTCGATGACCGCTTCGGGGGTCGGCTTGAACGGCGAATCGGGGACGTCTTCCAGGGCCCGGAGAGCGAGGGCCAGGGACGGGTGCATGCGGGTGGTCGTGGTCATCGCTGCGTTCTCCTGTCACCCAAGAAAGAGGCGTCTGGGTCGTCGACGTAGACCCGGTTGTCGTCGGTGATCGAGTTCTTGCGCTTTCGACGGCCATCCAGTTCAACGATTCCGGATGCAACCTGGCCAACTAGCGACAATGAGATTGGCTTTCCTGCGTCATAGAGACCGCAGAGGATGTCACCGATGCTCTGTTCGGTAGCGCCGCGGACACGAAGCGATGTCTTGGCGATGCTTTGGATGGCCACCCAGTTGCACATGCCGTCGGTGTGGTCGAAGTAGCGGTTGGCGATCCGAGCCTCGGGCGTCTTGTCGTTCGACGCCTTCGGGCGTGGCCTCTGCGGCGCCGCGTCAGCGGCGTGGTTTGTATCGTTCCTTGGTTCTCGTTCTAGTGGTTCTAGTTCTTTGCCGCACCCATGCCCATACCCTGGCCGCATGGGTGCCCCCACGGTGTCCGCATCAGTGCCCACAGGGGTATGGGCACCCACGCCCATACCCGCATCAGTGCCCATAGGGGTATCCGCAACGTTGCCCATAGGGGCATCAGTGCCCATAGGGGTATGGGCATCAGTGCGGCCACCCGTGACCTGCGCGTTTGCCGTCACTGGGGGAACGATGGTGTACGTGCTGGCGATGAGGACACCCTTGTCATTGCGCCGGTGGCTCACCTTCAACAAGCCAGCCTTGACCAACTCAGTAACACCACGATCGATGGTGTCCCGAGACTTACCGATGTCCTTCGCCAGCGTCGCGCGAAGCAATGTCGCCTCCCGTGTAGAAAGGTCCGCGTACGTCGAAATCACGCCGTAAAGAAGACGCGCAACAATCGTCAATCCCGAATCCCGAATGACCGAGGTCGGCAATTGAACGAACGGCAGCGGGTCACCCATGGCTCACCGGCTCACCTGCCGGCGGGTGCATCAGGTCCCCACCAAACGAGACGGCTCATCATGGGGAGCGATGCAGACCAGCATCTCAAGCCAGAAAGGCGCCGGAGGGCCGTCCGTGGCCGCCGCAAGGGCATCCCAGGACTCGTACAGGAGAAGCCCCCGCTTGTCGCGGTAGAGGTAGACGGAGGTCGCCTCCACCGGGCTCACTCCCCGGCAGGTGCGTCGGACCCGTCCGTGGGCCGAGTCGTGTGGTAAGGCCCAGGACGCTCAACCACCTCACCCCGAGCACGCGCCTCGAGGATCAACCTGCGTACCGGCGACACCGAACAATCAAGGATTCCGGCCATCTCCTCCAACGTCAGACCCGCCCGATAACAGGCAGGGACGAGATGTACACGGGCGGCCATGACACGGGCGTACTCGCCGGCGTTGACCGTGAGGAGGTCGATGGCGGACTGGCGTTGTACTTCTTGTGAGGTGTGTGGCGAACAGGGCGCTGTCTGTGGCAAACTGGACATCGGGTCAGTCCGGTTCCTTCCAAGAGATGGGTACTGGCTCAGCGCGGCGGTTCGGTGTGAGGCACCGGCCGCCGCAACTTTTTCCCACCGTACGCCACTCTAACTGGTCTGGCAAGTCACTCCGAGTGTTTGCCTCAGCCGAGCGTAGACCCACCGAACAGGTCCCGGAGACCCCTCCATCTAGCCCAGGACCCGAAACACCTGGACCCGCACCCCAGGCACCAGGAGATGCCCCTCAGAGCCCACGTAGTCCTTCACCGCAGTCAACGCCACCACCTGTGCGTCGTCGCACCAGACACCGGAATCAGTGAGGGCGTCAAGGCATGCCCGTGCCAGCTTGTCGACGTCCCCGGAGCGGGCGGCGACAGGCCAGGTCCGGCGGCGTTTCGGGGCCGATGCAGGCTTTGGGAGAGCGAACGTGAGGACGACAGTGACGGGGCCGGAAACAGGCGCCCAAGGGCCGTTTGAGGCCGCATGGAGGGCTTCGGCGGCGGTGGAGCGGACAGCTTCCCGCCACGGCTTCAGGTCGACGGCGCCGGCCTCACGCATGACGGCTCTGGGGCGTCCGTTGCGTGGGCGGACAACGAACGCCGTCTTGGAGCCTTGGGTGGCTGGGCGTCCGTGGACGGTGATGTCGAGGACAGCCAGAGTGGTGTCCGTGGTCACTCGTCGGGGTCCTCGGTGTCGGTGTAGACGACGCGCATCTCATCCCCAGACTCGGCAAGCCCGGCCAGAGTCGCAAACACCGCAGCCATCCCATCGGTCACTGCCTGGCCACCTTGTCGTCGATCTCCCGGAGTTGACGCGGCGTCACATCGATACCAGCAGCCCGCATCTCCCGGGCCGCGTCACGGTACGGGCAGTCTTCCTTCTCGTGGATCCCTGAGGAGCAAGCGAGACACCTGACGATGCCGCTCACCGTGGCCTCCGGTATCTGGGGCAGATGCCGCGTCCGCAGCGACCGCAGTACGTGCCGCGGTTGAAGTGTTCGTGGACGTCCCGGACACAACCGCAACACCCACACGGAACATCAGGGCCAGACAACACCCACCCCAACCACGACACCAGGCCACTCACGGCTGGTACCCGGCCGCGGTGAGCAACGCCAACACGGGGTGCATGTCCTCAGCACACCAACCATGCCGGTGAGCGACCGTCAACGTCGCCACCAACTGCCCCAACGTCGTCGCAGCATCCTTCGACGACCCCCGGGCCAGCACAGCCCACAACCGCAGCCACGCGTCGTCCCACGCATGAATGTCAGCGCCGATCGCTGACCGGTGAACTCGTGCCACGTTCTCCGGCATCCCGAGGCCAGCAACCTTACGGAGCTCGTCAGGGGTCAGGTTCTCCGCCCACGCCACCACCGACTCCACCGACGGCAACACCTCGACCCCGGTCATGACGCACCGTCCACAGTCACAGACGCCTTGACCAGTTTCGGCGCCACCGACAACCCAGGCACCACCTCACCAGTCGCCGCATCCACCACCTCATCCACCGCCACCGCCAGCCCGGACGTCACCCGCCGCGCGGCAGCGATCGACACCGACTCGACCGTCTCCACCAAGCCTGGCCGGTACGTCTTCGCCCACGCCAGCAACGCCGCCCGGTCCGTGACCTCCCAACCACCACCCGACTCCCGCGTGACCACCCTGCCGTGAGGGAACGACACCGATTTCCGCCGGCCCCCCGATGCGTCTCTCACGTCCAGGACCCACTCCTCGAGCCTGGCCTGGATGGCGTCGGCCTCGACCCGGGACCGTCCTGTCTGGTCCTCCAACCAGGCGTTGACCCGTGCCGTTTCCGCGGCCAAGGCGGCGGCGGCGGTGGCCTCTTTCCGGGCGATCCTTCGGCGGAGAGCCCACAGGGCGTGGACGAGTTGGGCGGCGACCTCGTCGGACATGACCGTGTCCGGGTCCGGGACCCGGGCCGGGTAGTCGTCGAGATCGACGGCAGGAGGGGTGGGGAACGGGACCACGTCCGCGGTGTCGGCGGTCATGACGCTGCCCCTGTCTTGACGAGGGCCCGCAGCTCGGCGAGCACCTTCGCCAGCCCATCCACATCCGTCGCGTCCTTGATGGACTGGTCGTGGTCCGACTCCCACCGTTGCGCCACATGCGACCGCGGCACTCCGGCCGCGTCAGCTGCCTCACCGATGGCGTTCAACAACAACGCCGGGGAAACCTGCGCCGAGGCGTCAGCGGGAGCCTGCTTGTCCAACTCGCCGCCCACCACGGCCGGAGCATCATCCGGGGACGGTGCAACATCACCCGCCACCGGAGACACCAACGACCGGACCACCACCGGGTCAGCCTTCCCACCGTTGTACAACGCCAACCCGAACTGGTCACCGAGGTTCACAGCACACCGCTTCAACGCCTGCGACAGGCTCGCCTTCATCGCCAAGTCGTGTGCATCCCCCAGGGACGGCTGGTTCACGGCATCACCCGACGCCGCGTCCTCGTAGCGAGCGATCTCGCGGCCCTGGGCGTCCTTCACGGTGAGGCGGACCTGCGCCCGGTACACGACCGTCCACACAGTCCGGTCGTTCGTGGACCCGTTCCGCCGCTTCAACGTCCCAGGCGGCGACTCGATCTCCCGGACAAGGTCCAAGGCGATGGTCTCGACGTTCCACCCGCCGTATCCGAACACGCGGATGAGGGTGCGGCGGACGTCCCACGCCTCGAGGTGGGAGTTCCCGTCAAGGTGCCGGATCCGGGACTGGTGGAGTCCTTGAGTGAGGTACCCGTACTGGGCTTCCGTGACTCCGTTCATGCCGGCACCGCCTCAGCGTTGAGACGCAACTCCGCGGCCACCACCGCAGTCACAGCAGCCGCCACGTCCGCGTCGGAATGACACACCGTGAGTGCGTCCTTGACCGTGAGCCACGCGACCAGTTCAGGGCACGCCGTGGGCTCCGCTGCCCGGACCCGCGCGTAGACGTGTGCGGCGTGGTCTGCGGCGTTCACGGCCGGGCCGCCTTGGCGAGAGCAGCGAGACGGTTCGCCAGGGCGTATGCGTAGCCGCGTGCCGTGGCGTCGGCTTTCTCGTCCGGGGTGGCGTACTCCGGGCAGTCCTCCCAGTCGTACACGGTGTCCATGTCTTGCTCCCTACGCTTGGTGGCTGTCGCTGATACCGCA
>ERZ761578.149-NODE-149-length-8355-cov-3.472169_pt1 | contig 8355 bp, 9 predicted proteins | sample MGYA00512170_ERZ761578 | MGnify/ENA primary metagenome ERZ761578 (study PRJEB28899, sample SAMN03785562) | bioreactor sludge metagenome | biome: EBPR Sludge; feature: EBPR Bioreactor; material: 0.22µm filtered reactor supernatant | place: Saint Lucia: Queensland... | reverse complement strand
GGCTCGGAGATGTGTAAAAGAGACCAGGGCTCGCCCTTATCCTGTTTCAGTTCGGGGGGTGGGATGTCCTCATCGGTCCGGAGACGGCTGGCATCTGGCGCTACGGCTTCCAGGCGGTGTTTTTCGTGGGTGCGATGTTTGCGCTCTATGTATCCGCAATGCATGGCACGAAAGATTTCACCACGCCCGGGGCGTTCTGGCTGGTCAACGTGGCAATTAGCATGATTTCCGGCACGTTTGGGCCACTGAGCGACTGGCTCAAAGCCGATGGCAACCTGTACACGCTCCTGTGGCTGTTTGACGGTCTGGACAACGGGCTCAACCCCAAGTTCACGCTGTTGGTCGTCGGAGTCGCGCTGTTTGCAGGTTTTCATTTCATCGCTGACATCTCGGGTCTGTTCGTGAAAGGCGAAGATCCTGAAGAGAAGATTGGGTCGATAATTCTTGGGGCCGCGGTCATTGCTGGATATTATCTGGTGACTGCGTTCCAATGGTTGCCCCCAGTCGGTGCGCTTGTTGTGGTTTCAGCCGCTGCCGCATTGTTTGCGGAAGCCGGAAAGGTCGGCTTTGGCTTTATCGCCACGGACGCTGACCAAGCGCAGACTTCAGCAGGAAAGGCGATGTTGAGCACGAAATGGGACGGTTTGGCACTGGGCCCGACCGTTATTATTTGGATCGCACTGGTCTTTGGCTACGTGTGATTTGGACAATCAGGAGGTGATATTTGCTTGGGTGTGTGCCCGTTTACCACAATCGTGGTACACACCCAAGCAGTCTTTTTTAATAATTTTTAAAAAACTTGACATTATTGACCTATAGTGATATAATACTTTTTCTTATGGCACACTCACGCGAAAGAAAACCACTTGAAATTATAAAGGGATTGCCCCAGGCTATTCGGCAGGCAAGAGATTTATTCTTCACTAAACCCGTTGTTGTTACGCGAGATGGTCAGGAGGTGGGGACTGATGAGTCTGCATTTGCTGTTCCTAAAGGCATCGATCCAACGACTAAAGAAGGACAATTAGCGTTGCGTAGGTTGGGACGTGCGAGAGCAAATCGCAGGGGGGTCGTTCGTGTAGAAGGTGCGCATATAGAACCGGGACGTTTACCTGTTCTACTTGCAGCAAGCGACGAAAGCAGTAATGCAGATGGCGAAAAAAGCAGGCCAAATAGGGAAGCGCCACAAGTCACAAAAGAGGGAGTTCCTGTGGCAGTAGAAAGAATGATTACCCGAAGCCGTAATTTAGGAAAAGCGATTGAAGGAAAAACAGCATATGCTCGGAGAGGTGTGCAGAAACGGACAGAGGATGCACTCATGAGTCATCAATTAGACCAGATGTTTCAAAACGGTGTTGAGACAGGTGATGATGTTTTTAAATAAACACTTCTAAAGCCCCTCTTTTTTTGTATGCGATCATAGGATGCTATAATGCCCTATGCGTATGGCAGAATTTTCACCCGAACACTCAAAGATACTACCCCCAAAGCCACAACTCAAAGATATTTCCCATAAAGAGCTTACTAAGCCCGCGGAAACTGCGGTATCAATACGCCCAACGATCGCGATGGAAAAACATTCTCCTGAGGCCATTAAAGCCAAAAAAATTGCAAAAAAACCACTCCCTGCGCTGTGGGGAAACAGAGCAGAGTTTTTGCCGGCAACAACCGCATTTTTCAAAAACTGCGGCATAGAGCCTGAACGAGTTAATCCTGTGCCGATGGGCGAGGGGCTTACCAATGTGGTATTTGCCTATCAGGCGCCGGATGGGTCACAGAAGGTCGTCAAAATAGCACGCGAAATGCGCAAAGGGTTTATGAGTGCAGGATACGAGCATGATGCAGACAATATCGCGCTCGTACGGAAGTATTTTGGCGGCTACGCTGTTTCTACTGAAATACGCAAAGACCCGTATTCATCGAAGTATCTTATTTTGCAGGATAAGATAGCGGGAAAACCCGTCACCAATAAACTCGAAAACCAATCGATCCGCGCGCAACTTACCGATTTGGCGCGTCTCAATCGCGAGATGATGCGGCAAACCGGTCATTCATTGGACTTTATTGGTGTTCCTGGTTTTCTTACGTGGCTACGACATCAGTTCCGTCAGATTATTACCCGGAAAAGCGAATTTCAGCTTTCAAATATTCATGTTGACCAGGAAGGGAAACTCAAGATTATTGACGAAGGATTGTTGCGATTTAAAAATGTACCCTTCAAACAGTGGGTGGTTGCCAATATTGGCTTTCTCACCAACCGGCTTATCATGCGATTGTATTTTGGAGTAGATCTACAACCATAAACTGAAATTTGATACAATCCCATCCATGGAAAAAAAGGTGAGTAACAATACCGCCCGCAAGGCATGGAATTTTTTGCGAAGAAGCGGACACCCGCTTTTTGGTCAGGCAAAAGATGGGAGAAGCGGCACCGTGCGATTTCGAGGTGGAGAAGTCCAGTTTGAGTCAGAGCGCTTTTCTGTACGTGAACTTCCTGCTCATGTTCGTGAGATACTCCGCAATTCGCGTGAGCGGTTTTTGCGGTACTGGGGTTAAAAAACGATATCGTCAGTAGGACGTTGGGATTTTCTTCGTGTTTGTTTTTCGCGCTGCTTGATTGCCGCTTGTTCTTCTTGTTCGGCAAGTCGTACATACTCTTTTCCTAAATTTGTTTGAAATCCACCATACGATAGTTTGCGGGCTGCGGTCATAATGCCCTGCGGTTTGAGGTGTATAGACCCTCGTGTATGCCGATCATGCCGGGCAGTTTGCAGGCTTCTCCTCTCGTGTTCACGAGGCACTCGTTCAGCGACCTCTGTGTGAGTTAAGGCGTGCTGCGGTCGCTCATGTCTTCTGGCGCGAAATGGGAGAGCGCTGGTTTCTTGGGTGCGTTCGCTTCGAGTTACTAATATTTCTCCCCTTCGTGGCTGTATTGCTTTTTTGAGAAGTGTATCTGCGATGTTTCGACCAAATGTTCGTCCCAAGCTTAAGACATCTGTCCACACTTCGTCATGGGTTTGGTCTTCTATACCAACCTCATCACCATGTTCATCAAACGTGCGCTGATCGATCGAATGATCAGGCCGCAGATACTTTCGTTCCGGTGTGCGCTGTGTCAATCCCATGCCTGTATTATACCAAGCATTGTCATTTCAGCCGATATCACGCGATATGATAGAATTGCCAAATAGTCATCTCGAAGGAGTAATTACGATGTTTGATTGGATATTTAGCTTACTTTCCCACGATTTAGGCATAGATTTAGGAACTGCAAATACGCTCGTGTATGTCAAAGACAAAGGTATTATGATCCGCGAGCCTTCGGTTGTTGCCCGGCACAAAAAAACAAAACGGGTGATTGCCATAGGTCGCGAAGCCAAGCACATGTTGGGGCGAACCCCCGAAACCATCGAAGCATTGCGACCGCTCAAAGATGGGGTGATTGCTGACTTTGACGCGACAGCCGCGATGCTTACTCACTATATTCGTCTCGTACACATGCAACCCAAGCGACCTGGCTTTCCCAGTATTCCGAAACCCAAAGTGGTAGTGGGTATTCCTTCCGGTGTGACGGAGGTAGAAAGGCGTGCGGCAGCCGAAGCTGCTATTATGGCGGGAGCGCGTGAGGCATATCTTATCGAGGAGCCGATGGCGGCTGCAATTGGAGCAGGGCTTCCTATTCAAGACAGTCGAGGGAGTTTTATTTGTGATATTGGCGGGGGTACTACCGAAATTGCGGTACTTTCGTTGGGTGGCATTGTCGTCAACCGTAGTATACGGACAGCGGGAGATGAGATGGACGAGGCGATTGTTTCATTTGTTCGCTTAAAACATTCGTTATTTATCGGAGAGCCAACCGCAGAAGATGTAAAAATTGCCGTAGGAAGTGCATATCCTACGGATAAAACTGACCGGCAAACGGTCGTCCGGGGGCGCGATATTGAAACCGGATTACCTCGAAGTGTGCGACTTTCCGAAACTGAAGTGCGGGAGGCAGTGTCTCCAGTTGTACACGAGATCGTTGAGGCAATCGCAGAGACAATTGAAGAAACTCCTCCAGAGTTGGTCGGAGATATCATGGAACATGGTATTGTGCTTGCGGGTGGTGGTAGTAAGTTGCGGGGCATTGATAAGTTGATTGCCACTGAACTTAAGATGCCTATCTGGATTACTGATGACCCGCAAACCGCTGTGGTTCGAGGATGCGGTAAGTTGCTCGATGATGAAGCGTTGCTTGCAAAGGTGAAAATCGCTGCGCGCAAGGTATAATAAGACATAATGCGATTTGCTTCTTTCATTTCTTCGTTTACCGAGCCCATGATACTTATTTCGTTGGTGATGCTATTGGGCGGGTGGCACGCTGGGTTACGAGGATTAGGGTGGCTGTATTATGTGGTGTACCTGTTGATTGTTTCCATAGTGTTGTGGATTGCGCGCATATATGCTGTCAAAATTCTTCGTACCAATTGGGATATATCTGATAGAGCCAAAAGAGTGCAATCGCTCATTCCGCTTATAGGAATATGTATAGGTTTTTTGCTGGGATTGTTGCTTTGGGACAATCAGGGGCTTATTCGTTTTGGAAGCATGCTGCTTTTATGGCTCGTAGGATTTTCTTTGATTACACTTAAGACCAAAATATCCGGTCACATGGCAGTGCTGACGTTTTCTGTAGGCTTGTTACTTTATTGGTACGGATTAGTTGCCTTGCCACTTATGGCGTTGTTACCAATGGTTGGCTGGTCTCGATTGGTGCTCAAACGTCACACCATGATCGAGGTAATTGGTGGTACGTTATACTCAACGATTTTTCTTTTTCTTCTTTCTCTGGTTGTAAATACATTCATTGTGTAACGTATGGTGAAACTAGGAAGCGCATTTTCAGACAATCTCGTCTCGTCTGGTAAGCTTCGTTCGAAGCAAAAATCAGATGATCCGCCATGGTGGGCGGGTGCGGGACGGGCGCTTATATTTGCGAGTATTCTTTGTGTTGGATTTTTTATTTTGTTGTGGCGATTATTTGATCTTACCGTCATAAACGGTCGGGAATACCGATTACTGTCCGACACGAACCGTACGAGAGATTTGGTACGTCACGCTCCTCGGGGTTTATTGCTTGACCGTACGGGGAAGCCACTCGTGAGTAATACGCCACAGTATCGGCTTATAAAACCATGTGAAGGAGGGGATGCGGCAGAGTGTGTTTCCTATCTTTCACAGGAAGAAGGAGATCGTTTAATCCGACTTGGAAGTCTTCCGGGTGGAGAATATATTGAGGTTGATTATGAGCGGAGATATCTTTATGGTGACGCACTCGCGCATACGGTGGGTTATACTGGCGAATTATCCCGTGAAGAATTAGACAGTGAATTTTACAAAACTCGTAATTACCGATTAGGAGATCGCGTTGGCCGGATGGGCGCGGAAGCAGTGTACAACGAACGACTACGTGGTCGTGATGGCAAGGAGTTGGTAGAGATAGACTCAAGCGGAAAAATTCTTCGGACACTTGGTCATCAGGAGGAGCTTGCTGGCGAAGATATCACTCTATCTCTTGATGCCAGCGTTTCTCGCGTTGCGGCACAAGCATTTCCTCCCGGCAAAAAAGGGGCAATCATCGTGGCGAAACCTGCAAGCGGTGAAATACTCGCGATGTATTCGAGTCCTGGATTTTCACCGGATGCTTTTTCGGTCGGTATGTCGCAGGCGGAGTACGATAGTCTCACGAACAATCCAGATCTCCCCATGTTTAATCGTGCTATCGGAGGTGTGTATCCGCCCGGTTCTACGTTTAAAATCGTTACGTCTCTTGCTGGTTTAGAAGAAGGTGCTTTCACAAAATCGACTATTGTCGAGGATACCGGAGTGATTACCATCGGGCCATTTAGTTTTCCTAATTGGTATTTTTTGCAGTATGGCAAGACTGACGATGCGGTGGATGTCGTCAAGGCACTCAAGCGGAGTAATGATATATTTTTTTATAAAGCTGGCGAGTGGATTGGTATTACAAAGCTTGCAGAATGGGCGAGGAAAGTCGGTATTGGAAAGCCACTTGGCATAGAGCTTTCTGGAGAGGCCGGTGGATTGATGCCAGACCCTGCATGGAAAAAAACGCGGTTTAATACAGAGGCTGATAAAGCTGCGCGAAACGATGAATGGTACTTGGGGGATACGTATCATGTATCCATTGGTCAGGGGTATTTGTTGACAACGCCACTTGCTGTGAATACATGGACAAATGTCATTGCCAATGGCGGGAAGCTATGTACGCCAACAATACAAAAATTAAATTCCCTGCGGGCGGAACGGGAGAATTGTAAGGATTTGGGAATAAAAAAAGAAAATATCCAAGTCATTATTCGTGGTATGGAAGAAGCCTGTGCCGCGGGAGGGACTGGTTGGCCACTTTTTAATTTTGCAGTGAGCAAAGCGAGTGGGGTTACGGACATTACGCCTGTTGCCTCACCGTCTGCTGTACCAAAAATATCAGTTCCGGTAGGGTGTAAGACGGGTACTGCAGAGTTTGGAGATCCAAATGATCACACGCACGCTTGGTTTACTGCATTTGCTCCTCTTCCTGAAGATGCAATCCCTGATGATATCAAGGCTACGGAAAATTATATTGATGGCACACCAGAGATATCTGTTACCGTGCTTGTAGAAGGGGCTGGTGAAGGAAGTGATGTAGCGGCACCAGTTGCAAAAAAAATTCTGGAAGAATGGTTTAGCCGCTAGTGGAGAAGATCGATATCAACGAGAAGCATCCGGTGATCTGAGCCGAATGTGCGTTTTCCAATTTCTTGATGTACTACACGTGCCTCTTCCGGTATCAAAATATGATCAAACTGCAGGCGTGGGAATTTTGTGAGAAATGTCGATTGATTTTTGAAAATATTGGTGAGACCCAGCTGTGAAATAACCCGTTCAAATTCTTTCCGTTCGTTGAGGAAATACCCCTTGAGTGTAAACCCACGCGTCCATCCCGAGATGACATTGAGAAATGTTGAATCCACAATATTGAAGTCTCCGCAGACAATAGCCGGCACTGTTGGATCGAGCTCATTGGCAAGTGAAACAAGGCTTGCAAGTCTGTCTCCCATACTGATAGCGCATGATAGTCTCGTGCTTGCAACTTGCAGAATATGGTGTTGGTAACGTATGGAAATAATTGAGGCGTTGTGATTTTCTGTAATTCCCCGAATGAATGAATACATGATGCGTGTCATAAGTGATCGATGAGTGGTTGTGTGAAGGGTTGCAATTTTTTGGTTGATCGGCTGGTGCTTGGTCAGGATGCAGGTGTAGCCATTTTTGGTTTCTTTGCGTTTCCCCTTAAAATCCTGAGAGTACACCATGTGATAGCCAAGTTTATTGATCTCTACGAGGCGTGATTGAGGGACTTCTTGAAGACAAAGAATATCGGGGGCTAGTGAAAGTGCATGTGCAACAAGCTTCATAATCCGCTTATTTGCTATTCTCACGTTCCAGGTGATTATTCTCATAGTTGTGGGTAGATTTTTAATTTTAGCAGAAACAGAATGCGTATCGTGAATTTTATTTGTGTTTTTTCCTGATGGCTGGTATTGTAAAATGCCGTTATATGACGAGCAAGCAACATCAGTCATCAAGCAAAAAACGATGTGTCATCATTGGCGCTGGGCCTGCTGGGCTAGGCGCAGGGTGGCGGCTTACAGAGCTGGGACATACTAACTTTGTGATATACGACAGAAATTCGTATGTGGGGGGACTCGCAACTTCGTTTGTCGATGATGCGGGCTTTACGTGGGATATCGGTGGGCACGTATTACATTCGCATTACCCATATTTTGATCAAATGTTTGAGGAAGTGATGGAGGGAGAGTATTTTACGCATCAACGGGAAAGTTGGGTATGGATGTATGACCGGTTTATTCCGTACCCGTTCCAAAACAATATTCATCGACTGCCGACCAAAGCGCTTCGTGAATGCTTGGAGGGATTATATAACGTTGCGAAAGGTAACCCCAAAAAACTCCGCACGTTTGCCGATTGGATTGTCGCCTCGTTTGGTACCGGTATAGCAAAGCATTTTATGCTTCCCTATAACCGTAAAGTGTGGGCGTATCCGCCTGATAAAATGAATTATCAGTGGGTCGGTGACAGGGTAGCCACCATTGATATTTCAAGGATAGAGCAGAACATAAAAACAAAACGAGATGATATATCCTGGGGTCCAAATGCAGTGTTTCATTTTCCAAAAAAGGGCGGCACAGGTGCTATTTGGGAACGAGTCGCAAATAGGTTTCGCTCGCGCATTATGTTAAATCGCGAAGTGATGAGTATTGATTTGAAAAAAAAGAAAATATTTTTATCAGA
>ERZ761578.147-NODE-147-length-8420-cov-9.910460_pt1 | contig 8420 bp, 8 predicted proteins | sample MGYA00512170_ERZ761578 | MGnify/ENA primary metagenome ERZ761578 (study PRJEB28899, sample SAMN03785562) | bioreactor sludge metagenome | biome: EBPR Sludge; feature: EBPR Bioreactor; material: 0.22µm filtered reactor supernatant | place: Saint Lucia: Queensland... | reverse complement strand
TTGCTGTTCGGCGTGTACACAGTGACGACCCAAAAGTCTTTGAACTCGGCAGCGATGACACGACCTTCGTCGTTTGGGTTGCCGTAGGTGTCGCCGGTGACCTCGAACTTTTCGATAATGTCAGATGGAAAGCCATCGACGTAGCTGAGAGCTGGTTCTTTGGAAAAGATCGCTGTACCGCTATAGCCTTTTTTGACGGCGCTAAAGAAATGCTCGTGATACTGCGGGAAATCGATCTCAAACTGATCGCGACTGGCTTTAGTCTCCTGGAGACAGAGGATATCAGGATCATGTTTTTTGATGAAATCTTGCAACGCGCCTTTGTTGAGGACGGCACGAATTCCGTTTACGTTCCAACTGTATAACTTCATATCACCAGTATAACAATCGCATCAGGCCACGATAGTCGAAGACTTTTGACTCTAGCGTTGTTCGCGCTCGAGATCACGTTTTTTGATTGCCTGTCGTTTGTCGTAGTTCTTCTTTCCCTTACCGAGGGCGATGACAAGTTTTATGTATCGGCCAGACGAGAGGAGTTTGGTTGGGACGATCGTCATTCCCTGTTGCTTGGCGGCTTCGAGCTGTTTGATCTCGCGGTGTTTGGCGAGGAGCTTGCGTGGTTTGTCATCGACCGTTCGGGTGTTGGTTGCGCCTTTTTCGTTGTTGATGACGCTAAAACTGGCGTTGTTGAGCCAGAGCTCACCACTTTTGACATTTACGTAGCTTCCTTTGAGCTGAACATGGCCGAGGCGTGCTGCGCGCACTTCTTTGCCACTGAGGCTCAAGCCTACGACCAAATCAGCACCGAGCTCGTAGTCATAACGAGCGCGGCGGTTTACGACGGTTGGCGGTGGGCTAGCCTTCTTTTTCATAAAGACTATTGTATCAGAGGTGACACAGAAGTAATGTGCTACGCTATAAGCAGTATGGACATAGGACGGTACCGAGACGAACTGGAAGCTATCATCCCCGGAGCACTCGACGCCTATGAGAGCCTCAAGGCCAAGAACGGCATGGGTATTTTTACCAGCAACGGCGCGTTCTATAATCACACATTTTTCGCTCGCGACGCGTCGATGGCGTCAAAGTTCGTAGCAGATTTTGACCACCAGGTGACCAAAGACACCATCGTGGCGCTCGCGGCGCTTCAGGGTACCGAAGAGGATAAAACAACCAATGAAGAGCCTGGCCGTATCCACCACGAATTTCGTGACTTTACGACCTGGCAAGGTGGAGGGTTCGAAAAATTTGCACTCAAGTTCTTTGCGAGGCGCTGGGGTGTGGTTGATAACCAGATGTTGACGTATTACGCGGCTGACACGACCGCACTATACATCAGACTCATAAACAAGTATGTTACCCATGTCGACAAATCATTTCTCGATGTCGTCGTCAAAAACCGACGCGATGGCGCCATCTCGATCCGCGATTCGCTCGCGCTGGCGGCTGATTGGCTGATGACGCAGGTCGATGAGCATGAACATTTCGTCTCTACGCGTCACAATGAGTGGTCCCTACCCTATCAGACGTTCCAAGATTCGTCGACTGCCTATCCACGCCAAGACGGGACGCTCGCGAACTTTCGTCGTGGTATCACCTATACCGAGATCCAGGCGTTCGTGATCGACGCGCTCGAAGATGTCACACGACTGCTCGAGGACCACGAACGCCGACATGAATGGCAGCGCAGCGCCCACGCGATGCGAAAAGCCCTGCTCCGCGACTTTTGGAGTGAAAAGGAACAGTTCTTTGGTAGCGCGTTCGATCAAAAAGGTCTGGTTGATATGCCCAATATTTCTGCTGGCTGGACCCTCAATACCGGTCTATGGGACGAGGTTGATGATGAAAAGCGCGAGGAGGTTATCGGTGCTATCGTGAGGCGGCTGTTTTCTGATGATTTCCTCACTCCTGTGGGTATGCGTTCCCGTTCGCTACACGCTGATCAGCCACTGCCTGGTGTCGTTGAGTATCATGGCCGGTTGACGGTCTGGCCGATGTTCAACTTCATGGTGATCGAGGGCCTACGTCGCCACCGCCTTCATCGACTGGCGGGAGAACTCGAAAACCGACTGATAAATGGCATCAACGCATCGGGTACCTTCGAAGAATATCTGGCTGTTGACGGTGGCGGCCATTTGCTCCGGAGCGTTCCTGGCAAAAAAGCCGACGTTGCCGTCGATGCTCAGATGCTACCTGAAAAACGCATAGCGTTCACGGTGATTCCTGCGATTGTTCTCGCGTATAGGGCGACAAATCGAGGTCGCGCCTGGCCACAACCAGGTAAATGGCAGAAAAAGCTGGAGGACGAGATTCTCAAGGATATGACACCAACCGAGCGTTTGATTCCCGAGCAGGCCATCGGTGTCGTGACCGCGGTCGTCCCAACAAAGTTCCGGCGGTTGCGTGGTAACGTTCGGAGTGCATGGTATTTCCTGAACGAACGAAGGAAAATGTAGCCTTGAAAGTATCCGTAGTCTCAGAAAGTGAATTCACTGTCCAGGGTCACGGTGTTCACACGGCCTATGTCGAGCTGACGAACGCGCTGAAAAAGATCGATGGCGTTGAGGTCGTCGTGAACGAGACTGGTCCGGCCGACATTACGCATTTACATACTGTTGGTTTTTATTCGCTTCGTCGACTGCTGTTTGATAAGTCAAAAAAGGTTGTTTCGGCACACATCGTCCCTGCTTCGCTGGTCGGGAGTCTCGTCGGTGCATCACTATGGCTGCCGCTCGCTAAACTGTACCTGCGCTGGTTCTATAACCGGGCAGACATGTTGTTTGCAGTATCTGATGAGACAAGGCGCGAACTCGAGCAGCTTGGTGTCAAAAAGCCGATCGAAGTCGTCTATAACATGATCGATACGAGCTGGTACACCACGACCGATGCCGACAAAGAACGAGCCCGAGAGTTACTCGGGATCAAGTCAGATGCGTGGGTCGTAGTCGGTGCTGGTCAAGTGCAGCCACGAAAACGCGTCGATGATTTTGTGCGTGTTGCCGGTGAGCTGTCCGATCAGCAGTTTGTATGGGTCGGCGGTATGCCGTTCGGTAGGTTAGCTGCAGATAACAAGCAAATGCAGTCCTTAATGGATAATGCGCCAAAGAACGTTAGGTTTACCGGCGTGATCAAGCACGAGGAAGTGAAGGCCTATTACCAGGCAGCGGATGTGTTTTGGTTGCCATCGGAGCAAGAAACATTTGGGCTAGTGGTCGTTGAAGCAGCCGCAGCCAATCTACCGGTCGTTCTACGGAACATCCCTGATTACAAAGAAACGTTTGCCAACGATGTCCTACTTGTCAACGAAGAGACGGTGACCGACACACTCCAAATGTTGCGTGATGATAGCAAATTTTACTCAGCATCGCGAGCTCGGGCTAAAGTGATTGCTGAGCGTTATGATTCTACCGCCAACGCCAGCAAAGTCATCGATATTTACAAGCAATTGTTGGTTTAGTTACCTACTCCTGAGCGTCGGCAAAGGTGTCCTTGACGGTGTTCCAGATCGATGGGTCGCCATTTACCATGCGCCAATACCACCATTCACCGCCCCAGGTGTAGATCTCACGGGCGCCGATTTCACGGGCGAACAGCACGTTATCTTTGATACGAGCCTCACTCATCGATATCTCTTGGTCGGCGACCGTCATTTCCTTGGTGTCGACCGGTCCCCATGGCTCAAGTTGGAGCTCGTGGATGTAGATGTCTCGTCCGGTGTAGGCCTTGATGATTGCTCCGCGGAGTTTGTGATACCAAATAGGTGTCGGATAGATGAGATAACCTTTGTATGGCCAGGTTTTCTCTGACCAGACGACTCGGTAGACTGAGTAGCCGTATTTGTCAGGAACAGGCGTCGTAACCGGATAACCGTGCTGGTCGCTCAGACTCATCCAGATCGGTTTGTCAGATAACTTATCAACAAGCTTGTATTCGGCATGAATCCTCTCACGGTCAGGTTTACCGCAGAGCCCGAACCATTCATTCACGGCTTCGTTCTCGAGCTGCCAGTTGATGACGGTCGGGTTGTTTTCATAGCGCTTCACGACGACCTCGACGTAGTCATAGAGGGCTTGGCGCCAGTCGTCACCCTGGAGATCGTTGGTCCAGGTTGGTTGGTGGCATTCGGGCCATCTCGGCTGACGCTGCCCAAGTGCTAACGAGACGGTTGCGCCACGCTTACCTGCTTCTTCGATTTGCCAGTCGAGCGTGGAGAAGTCGTATTGACCGCGGACTGGTTCGTGCAAGTCCCAGTAGCTCATGAGGCGGAACGTCGAGATATGCATGTCGTCGAGTAGCGCCGTAAAGTTGGCTTTCCAATCTAGACCAAGCTCTTTCGAGCGTTTCTCGGAAAAGCTCACGCCGATGATTGGATCTTTGACCGGCGGAAAGACAATCGGGTTCCACCAGCGGGCGCTGTAGACAAGCGCGATGAGGAAACAGAGGATGATGAGTGTCCAATGCCACCAGCGACTTGGTTTGAGACTACGTTTTTTCTTGGTCTTTTGTTTTTTAACCATAACTAGTTTTGCTACCTGTAGTGTACGGTAAAACTCATCATTTTGGTATACTGTGAAACAAGATAATGAAAATCGGATTGTTCACCGACACCTACCGGCCGTCGATAAATGGCATCGTGTACGTCGTCGACTCAACCAAAAAACATCTCGAGGAACTTGGCCACGAAGTCTATATCTTTTGTCCGGCCCGCTCGATTCGGCCGAGCAAAAATGCCCTGGCGTTTGATGAAGACGACCACATTATTCGTTTTCCAAGCATAAAAGGGGCGTTTTACGATGACTACGACACAAGTATCTTTTTTCCACCTCGAGTCCTGAGGCGTATTCGTGAGCTCGAACTCGATGTGATCCATTTTTTCACACCTGGCCAAGTCGGCTTGATGGGCGTCTACACCGCATTCAAATCCGATACCCCGCTAGTTGCTCAGCACTGTACTGATCTGCGGGAATACGTTGAACACTACCGTGACGGCATGTTGCTGCCAGGTCTGCTGGCGCTCATCGCGCTTCTGCCATTCGCCGTAAAGGTTGATGGCAAGGATCTCCGTGAGATCATGAAACTCTATCGACCGCGGCGTGGCCGGGTTGAGTGGAATATCGACATCGTCGAACGCATGGTGACGCTTGTATACAGCAAATGTGACGCCGTCGTAGCGCTCAGTCGTAAATCAAAAATCCAGCTCGAGAGTTGGCAACACGCCGACAATTATAAATATATGGTGACGCTCAAGCCGGACGGCGTCACGCCACTACCAGCTAGTACAAAGGCTGAGCAAAAGGCCTTTCGAGAGCAGTATGGCATCGCACCTGATGACGAGCTGATCACGTTCGTCGGTCGTCTCGGTGCCGAAAAGAACCTCGCCATGCTCATACCAGTTATCGAGCAGGTGCACGCGGTGCATGATAAGGCTCGTCTGTTGTTCGTCGGCGACTTCGAGTACCGAGAAACGCTCGAGAGTCTCGCAGCTGCGTCGCTATCCCCGGATCGGATTACCTTTACTGGGGCGCTGCCGCGTGAGGAACTCGGTCGTGTTTATGATACAAGTAGTGTTTTTGCCTTCCCGTCTCTTACTGACACACAAGCGTGGGTTCTCCACGAGGCCACCCACGCAGGACTGCCGGTTGTCATGATTGACCCTGAACTATCTGAAGTCGTCTTTGACGATGAAAACGGCTATATCGTGCCAAACGATGTCAGCGAGTTTGCCACTGCAGTGACACGTATACTCGGAGACAAAAAATTGCAAAAACGGTTCGGTGAAAGAAGCCGAGAGTTGTCTGGTCAGTTCACCGAGGCAGGTCAGATCCAAAAGCTCGAGAAAGTCTACGAAACCGCGGTTGCTCGACACGAGACGAAACAGTTTAACTAAATAAAAAAATAGGCCTTGGGGTATCCGCTGTGATGGCGGATACCCCAAGGCGATCAGGTGTGCATCTCCCAGCCGAGCGGCCAAAGCTCCGGCAAGGTGCGCCGACACTCGCACGGACCACCGCAGGTCGTCTTGATACCGAGGTACTCAGCACGACCCTTGCGGGCGGTGTACTGGACGACATGCCGCCAGTTGACACCACTCACATCCTGGAGACGGAACGGGTTGAAGCTGTGACGGTTGTCGCCGACTAGCGTGTCGCGAAGCAGCAGGCCGGAGTTGACGAACCGTTCTCCACCCTTGCCAACGTGACTGGTCGGCTTTGGTACTGGCCATAGATTGACGTCACAGCGGCTGAGTGCCCAGTCGATGACTCGCTTCTGGAGCCGCGTCCGGTCCTCGCGCTGATTGAGCGTGAACAGAACCGATCCAGTCGGCAAGCTACCGTTCGTGATGGTTGCCAGCGGACGTTCGATCGGCCGAGGCTCGAGGCCTGGTCCGAAGAAATGCCGAGGTGGTTGCAGACAGACCTTGTCCACGACCTGGACGAGTAGCTCGCGCCAGTTGGCAGGTATCGGTTTTTTACTGCGGTTGCGCAGGATGATGACCGACCGCGTGTCGATCGTCATCAGGCGCGTCCGGATGCGTCGTTTCGGACCGCCTCCCGGTCCACGTGTGCCTCGCGGCATGTAATCACCCCAGTTGGTAGAAGATACAAAAACTCACAAGGAACCCGTGAGCTTATATGATTATTATACCAGATTAGTGACTAGTAGTCGATGCCCTTGTTGGCGATAAACTTATCATCAAAATGGTGTCGTAGCTTGACCATTTCGGTCGCGATGTCGACACGTTCCAACAACTTGGTCGGAAAATTGCGACCAGTCAGACAGAGGTTGGTAGTTTTGTGCCGCGAAGCGATGAGTCGCTCGAGATCGGCGACATCGAGAAGGCCGTCGGCAACCGCGTTATTGATCTCATCGCAGATAACAAGCTGGTATTGTCCGCTTTTAACTGCCTCAAATGCGAAGTCATAGGTACTTCTGGCCTGCGCCTTATGTTCTTCGGCGGTCGTGCTGTCGGCGCTCATCTCTCCTGCTTCATAAAAGCCCAAACCCCCCTTGTAAAAGTCGAGCTTGTCCTCATAGATCGGCATGATGCTGCGAATGAACTGATGCTCTGATACGTCCCAGAGCTTGATGAATTGCACGAAGGCGACCTTCCAGTCGTTCCCGAGGCCACGGACCATCAAACCGAGACCGGCGCTGGTCTTGCCTTTACTGTCCCCGGTATAGACGACCGTCACGGCGTCTTTGTGTTTAAAATCATCAAAAGCCATAGTTCTAGTATAGCTAACATGAAAAAACACCAGCGTGGCTGGTGTAGGAGCTGGAGCCCGGGGTGTACCGGGCTCCAGCTCAAAGTTGTTACCGCGCAACCTCACTGACAGCCATCGGTGGGCTCCGGCGTGGTGGGCTCGGGTGACGACGTGGGCTCCGACGTGCTCGGCTCAGGAACGCTGGGCTCCGGTGTGCTGGGCGTCGGCGTGTTGCCGATCGTGACCGACAGGCCCCAGAACGTTCCGAAGAACTGATCGGTCGAGTCGGCCGTGGCGCTCTTGCTGCCGATCGTCGGCTTGCCGGTCGGCGTGATGTTGCCGATGGCGAAGACCTCGGAGTTCGACGTACCGTCGACACTCACGCCGAGTGAGTTGCCGGAACGCCAGCAGCTGATCGAGTGGGCCTTGCCGTCGATGAGCGAACTTCGGTAGTTCGACGTCAGCATGAGTCGTCCGTTGGTGCCGTTGAACACGCACTGCGGCACACCCTTGGCGTCGAGCTGCATCTTGATCTGGTGTCCGTTCCACAGACCCATCTGAGTGATGTTGGCGCTCGACTTGGGGTAGATCTTGTCCACACTGACGGTCGCCATCCACGAGAAGTCCTGCTCATCCGGTACGGGGAAGCTGGTCGTGGAGTACGTCGCGAGCGATGGTGCGGCCGTGAATCTGATGCCGGGCTGACCAGTGCTGCTGGTGACCGCCGTACCACCCTTCAGGGTGAAGGACGAACCACCGTTGCTGCTCACGATCCTGTTCTGTGCAGCGCTGTAGGCCCAGTCGTACTGAACTGCGGTTGCGGTACTGGCGGAGTGCGCCGGCATCATGGCGATCAACAAGATGATCACCGTGCCGAGAACACCGAGGGCCGGCAGCTGGAACTTGCGGAACTTCGGATTCATCATGACCTCTTCCGTCATCGGGGGTAGAAATTATGAGGTTCGACTTCACCGAGGACGAAGTCTTGGTAATTATACTATATTTTATGATAATAAGCAATATTCTTGTCAGCAAGAAAAAACTCCTCGCGTAAGAGGAGTTGCCCGGGCCCCGGGATGTGGTTTGCGCCGCGGCGCTGCTTCACACCCCGGGACCCTCCCGACTATATGGTAGTTCGGGTCCGGGCGGGCCCGAGGTGCGACGGCGGTGGCAGCTGCCAACAAACGCTATCTAGCGAACCTCGGGCCCCGCCCC
>ERZ761578.105-NODE-105-length-10771-cov-12.490482_pt1 | contig 10771 bp, 10 predicted proteins | sample MGYA00512170_ERZ761578 | MGnify/ENA primary metagenome ERZ761578 (study PRJEB28899, sample SAMN03785562) | bioreactor sludge metagenome | biome: EBPR Sludge; feature: EBPR Bioreactor; material: 0.22µm filtered reactor supernatant | place: Saint Lucia: Queensland... | reverse complement strand
TATGGTCTAGCCCGATCGGCGTGATAACACATACCTTCCTGGCGTTAACCACATTCGTAGCGTCAAGTAGTCCACCTAGGCCAACTTCGATGACCATATAGTCGACAGACTCTTGCTTGAACACCCAAAACGCGAACGCGGTCAATAGCTCAAAATAAGTCGGTCTAATGTCTGGCCACTGCTCAATAATTGCAATGAATTCATTCAAATAATTAATAAAAGCTTGATCTTCAAGTGGCTTTCCATGCACCTGAACCCGTTCAGTAATTGAACTAATATGCGGCGAAGTTGTGAGCCCGGTTTTTTTGCCGTGCGCTTCGAGCAGTGCCCTTACATAATATGCCGTGCTCGTCTTGCCTGACGTACCGGCAATATGGACCGCAGGTATGTCGTTTTGGGGATTGCCTAACCGCTCCATGAGCAGCCGCATACGACCGAGCGTGTACGTTTCGCCGGCTTGCTTTTCCGGAGAATACGCTAACAGAAACCGTTCAGCATCTTCAACCGAAGTAAGTGTTGGCTCTGTTCTATTCTTCATGAGGAAATCGGTAGGCGTTACGACGAACCTGGGTATAGCTCTTTCATTCGCTTAACCGAATCTGCCAGTATTTCTTGCAGGACGCTTGTGTCAACGTCGCTGAGTTTCTTGATGTAGATGCATGATCCCTTGCTCGTAGTGTGCTTGCCTAGATGCGTAAGTTTTTCTGTGTAGAGCTCGGTGCCTGGCATAACGTAGATTGTAAGATTTTGTTTGCGAGGCGAAAAACCAACAAGCGGCCAATCGCCTTCCTGACGGCTCCGCTCCGACTTATAGTGGTACATTCCGTAGCCAACGATACTACTGCCCCAGAGCTTTGGCTGCAGTCCAGTTGCCTTTTCAAAGACATCAAGCAGTGAAATGGCATCTTTTCGTCGCTGCTCATTTTCGACGGAGTCCAGGAATGCCATTACATTGCCGTCATTCGGAAGTGTTTTTAACTCGCTCATCTCTCTACCCTAGCTGGTTAGTTGGCCCGAATTCCGCTCGGCTGAATTACCCACCACAAGCCGCCGTGCGTCCTAATGTTGTGACACTTCACTTCACCGGGTTTTTCGTGCGCATAGTAGTATAACGGGTGACCATTATAGGTAACCTGGGTGGTACCATCATTGCGCTTAGTCGTTCCGAGTAGTTCTTTATTTGCACTGCCAGATGCAATCGGCTCACCATCGGTAAGTACGGGTGGCCACGCATCGGCGCAGTCCCCATAGCATTCAGCTGTCGCTGAATCCTCTAATTCCCATATGTAGATAGCCTGCCCTTTACTGTCAAAAAGCATTGGACCAAACTCGCTGTCACCGGTTGTAATGACTGTTCTCGTGGCAACGACTTCCGTTTTAGTGTCAGGTTTTTCCTTGGGTTGCTTTTGGCTTGTTTCTTGTTTAACTGCAGTCTTATTACTGTCAGTGTTTGACTGGAATACGAAGTAACCAATGCCTATTGCAGCGATGAGTACGGCTAATAGTAGTAGACCGATACTTTTTTTGCGTAGTACTGCCATACACTTATCATATCAAAAACAGAGGTAATTTACCTCTGTTTTTTGGATAAACGGATTTGGAGGGCCAGCTGGGGCTTGAACCCAGGACACCCTGCTTAAGAGGCAGGTGCTCTAACCAGCTGAGCTACTGGCCCGAAATTACCTATTGAATATACCAAACAGGGGTCAATCTGTCCAGATACCTAAGCAATGAATATATTTACAACGGTTATTTTTAGGTGTACCATCAAGGTATTAACGGAGGAGTGCATTATGAGTGATAGTGTAAGCACAAAATCAGCAAACTTTAGCAGTAAAACGCTTGGGCTGGAACAATGGCTCGACGAAACCGTAAACAAAAAGCAACCGCTGCAGCTGCCGCTTGGTGCACGTAAGTGGATTGCCGAGAACTCGTGGTGGTTGGCGATTATCGGCGGCGTCCTATCACTGTGGGGCGCATGGAGTTTTTGGCAGCTTGGCCAATACCTAAGCGGTCTGACCCAAGTCACGAACGAATTAGCACGACTATACGGCGCAAACTACACGACCGACCTTGGATTCATGTGGTATGTTGCGCTTGCCGGTTTGGTAGTCCAAGGAGCACTACTCCTTTTGGCCGTTTCGCCACTTAAGAATATGAAGAAATCAGGCTGGGACCTATTGTTCTATGTCTCACTCGTAAGCTTAGTCGTTGGACTGGTGTACGTGTTTGTACCAGGTTATGGTCTTGGTAGCCTCATCGGCAGCGTTCTTGGCGCAGCGATCAGCTGGTTCTTCTTGTTCCAGATCCGCAGCCGCTTCGTTAAATAATTTATAGCTGGTCTTTTTTGGCGCTAATGAACGCCGCCCACTGACGGATAAGCCGCAGTATCGTCTTAAGCGGCAGTTCTATTAGCATGTCGAGCGCCAGGGCAACAACGTTGACCTTGGCGTATTTGTCGCTTAAGAACCGGCCGACAACAACGAATGGCATATAAAGAAAGTCCCTTACTAATGTGACGCCGTTTTGGTGGGTTTCGACCGATTCGAGTTCACGGATCATACGGCTTAGGCGGAATCCTAAGAAGCTTGCCGCCGACAGGAATACGAAGAAGATGAGCAGGTGCATAATATCGAAATTAAACGCCTGCCACAATAGTGCCGCCACGCCACCGAATACAGCGACAAATAATACACCGTAGGCGACATTATACCCAGTACCAAATTCCTGGCCGGAACGCCTAACTAATTGTTTTGGCTGTTCAGCCGCGTATAAAGTCGTATCTATTTGTTTGACCAAACGTGCCGTATTCGCGTTTCCCGGTAGCATCATCGTTGCCCGCAGGAGCACCATATATACCGGCGGGAAAAGCAGGTTAATGATGAGTGGCAACCACAGAATCATATCGAACATCAGGTAGTCATATGGTATTTCTATGGCGATGCCAATAAGGAACTTCGTAATGATCAGGAACATAACGCTCTTAATAATCCCGTTGTTGACGCGCCGGTTGACCGACTGATAATCGCTCGTAACCTGCTTTTCGTACGCCAAAAGCATCTGTTCGCGGTTCGGAAGCAGCGCAGCAAGGTCGGGCGAATCGTCAACCATATGCCGGAGCACCCGTAGCGGCGCACCACGTTTGTCAACCATTCGAAACAGTTTTTCAGTCGCCTGAGACACCAATATCACATCAATCTGACGATTGACATCGATATACGATTCCAGCTTGTCGGGGCTTTGGCCGAACCGTGCGAGTAGCCCCAGGCGAAGCACTGCATCATCGGACTTTAAGAGCGCCCTGTGAACGGCGACATAAAGCGATATGTCAACTGTCTGCGGAGGTGTGCCAAATACCTGCTCGTAGTCGATCGTGCTTGAAAAATAGGAGTGTGCAAACTGGGTGAACGCTTGCAACTGACTGTTGTCATTCAGACGCCACTCGACTTCGACCGCCAAAAGCTCATAGGTCCATTTGTCGGATTGCTCATATGTAATTGCCTTGTTCTTGCGAAGCGCCTGATATGCATTGTAGTAGCGTACGGCCGCATCCGAAATCGCAGCAACGTCGTCTTCGGGCACAGAATCATTCGGTAAGTAACCCGCGTGCGTCAGTTCGATAATCAGCTCTTCGCCGCTAGCCCCAATGCGCTTTTTGTCGTGCAGTACGAACAATCTTCGGTAGAACCGCCGAATAGCACGCTGAAGCAGCACATGCTCTTCGGCGTATTCCGCTGCGTTCCGGAGCTGCTCATAAGCGGCAGTAAGCGTACCGCCAGCACCGACGACATGCACTTTTTGGTCATTAACCCGAGCTTGCTTGCGTGACTGTTTTTGAAGCCGCGACGCCGTAAGATCGCCGAGGAGCTGGGAGCCATTTGAATTGAGTTGATTCATAAGTAGGTGGTGTTGAATTTCATCTGTCATTAGCGAGATAAATTCTGTGCCGCGATCTTAAGTAAAAATCGCAGACCATAATTCACCTGGTACACCCGGTACGATTCGAACGTACGACACCTGGTTCCGAAGACCAGTGCTCTATCCACTGAGCTACGGGTGCGTACTGTCAGGGTCAAGAAATTACAGAGGTAATTATAGCACGCATAGGCTGGCATAGGCTATACTTCAATAACGTATGGACGTACACACCAACATTCCGCTCAAAAATTACCTGACCATGAAATTAGGCGGTTCAGCCCGCTTTATGACAACCGCTACTACCGCAGATGAACTGGCCGAAATCTGCCGGAACGCCCGCAAGCAGAACCTTCCTTTCTTCATACTTGGCGGCGGCAGTAATGTCGTCGCCCGCGATGAAGGTTACGGGGGTATCGTGGTTCGTAATCGTATACTCGGCTTCGAGGTCGTGCAAGATACGGCGGCATCCGTAACGATAAAAGTCGGAGCCGGCGAAAATTGGGACGAGACCGTCGCGAAGGCCGTAGATATGGGACTATCGGGTATAGAGGCCATGTCGGCCATTCCCGGTACGGTTGGAGCGGCCCCCGTACAAAATGTCGGTGCATATGGGCAAGAAATCGCCGATACGCTAGTGAGCCTAGAAGCTTACGACTCATTAGAAGACCGGTTCGTTACGCTCGAAAACAGTGACTGCGGCTTTGCTTACCGACATAGCATGTTCCGCGGCGACCAGGCCGGAAGGTACGGCATTCTTAGCGTAACGTTGACCTTATATAAAGCCGCCCCGACGCCGCCGTTTTACGAAGCGGTACAAAAATATTTTGACGAACACAACATCACGCTTTATACACCGTTGGCTATTCGCGAAGCCGTCATCGCCATTCGTGCCGATAAGCTGCCAGACCCGAAATTACTGCCAAATACCGGTTCATTCTTCAAGAACGCAATCATAGAGCAGTGGCAACTCGATGACCTTAAAAAAACCTGGCCTGACATTCCTTCATATGACCTGGGTGATAAACGCGCCAAGGTTCCGACCGGCTGGCTGATTGAAAAAGCCGGTTTAAAGGGTCAGTTACTTCATGGTATGAGGGTTCACGACAAGAACGCGCTAGTACTTATAAACGAGTCAGCGACCTCTTACGCCGACCTAGCGGCGGCCCGCGCCGAGATCATCGGGAAGGTACGAGATATGTTCCGGATCCAAATCGAACAAGAACCGCTCGAAATATGACACTTGCTCTTGATACGTAAAAAACTTATGCTAAGTACATGAAGCGGGGGTTCACCGTAGTAGAGGTATTGATCACCTTAACGATTATGGCGATCCTTTTAGGCTTGGGTACTGTTGGGCTCAGGTCAGTGCTAGCTAATGCCCGTGATGCTGAGCGCCTTTCCGACATACAAACAATAGCGCGTGGTTTAGAAGCACGCTACGACAGGACGTACTCATATAACTGGACCGAAGACACCAACGGTGATGGCACGCCCGATACGCCGCGCACCACTACGTGGAATGCAGGGAGTTACCCGGGGAATAACGAGTTATGGGACACTGTGTTTTGGAGTGGTCGCGCCAGCCTCGGTGACGTCCTACCAGGCGTGACGGATCCCGCCGTAACATCGCCAAGCGGGCTTCGTTGGGGAGGCTTTTGTTTCTTCTGGTTTTGGAATGCGAACTGCGATACGGCCGAGAAAGATTCGATTATCCAAGGTCAGTTCAGCGACGGAAATGGTGGCTGGAAAGATGTATACATGTATGAATTCGTTGGGGCAAACGGCGGGTACTGCAACATCGATGACTGCACACGGTATAAACTATACTGGATCAGCGAAGTGGACAAAACCGTCTATAAGGGCATACCCGGCCTTAAGGTCTGGCGGAGTAAACACCAATGATGATTGCTCGTAGGCTGGAGCATGGGTTCACGGCAGTTGAGCTTCTTATAACTCTGTTTATCGCTTCTATATTCCTTTTCGCAGGGTACCAGCTGTTTACCCAAGTAATGAGGGATGGGGCCGGAGCCGACAAAGATGCAGAACTTTCGAGCCTTGCGTATGAACGCATGCGTAAATCTGCCCTCGATGCATCGGCTGCTTCGCCAGCAGGCTGTGCAGCAACCAGCGAAGGTACAACCACCACCACTGAACCCGTAGCGGGAATAGGTAATGTCACTTTCATTGTGACAATCGACTGCCCGTATAGTACGACTCCGGGCAGCCTGACTGATGTATTTCTCGTGAAAGTTGAGGCGAGTCATAACGGTAGAAAGGTAGAACATGCGACGTTCTCTAACTAACGCACGTGCTGGTTTTACCTTAGTTGAAGTCCTAGTAATTTCACCTATCGTCATATTGTTCATCGGAGCCTTTATTGCACTGGTTGTTGGACTTACGGGTGAAAGCCTACAAGTGCGAGAAAAAAATACGGCCATTTACGATGTTCAAGCCGCGCTTAATGACATGGAAGCCGGCGTCGTGCAGACGACGGGGTTTTCGACGGCCACCACAGGAGTAGTAAGTCCTCAGGGTAAGAACAATAGCGCTACGCAGTTCACTAACGTCAATAACGCAGGAGCAGACCCAGACACGTTAATTCTTAACATTCCAACAACGGATCGACGACCTACAGATCCAGCCAGAAACCTTATATATATGGGAACGGGTGCCTGCAATAACAAGAACCCAGTCTACACCTATACATCAGTATTTTTTGTCGATACAGCCACAGATACTCTCTACAGGCGCACAATTTTGCCACAAGTGGCTGCCTGTGCCGTGCCATGGCAACGCGCTAGCTGTAATGAAAACGATATGGCCGGTAATACAGGCATTTGTAAAGCTCGTGACGAAAAGCTGCTCGACAACGTGTCTGATATCAATATAACGTACTACGGCGACGCGACCTCAACGACCGCCTTGCTTGCTTCGCAGGCGGCAAGTGCGTCTTCCGTATCGATTGAGATAATTGTCAACAAACAAGTGGGGGGCAAGACGGTCAGTTACACAAGCTCCCTACGGGCTACCAGCCTTAACGCGCAGACTTCTGAAGTTAACAACACACCCCCAACTACACCCTCTATCGCGTGGTCAAGGAGCACAACAACGCCATATACGACTACTTTTACCTGGGACCAAGTAGGTAGCGCAACCGGATATAACATTCGCTACCGACTTGGGTCGGGTACATGGGTAAACGGACCTCAGAACCAGGCACCAAATAACACCACGTACTCTATCGTCGGAACGGCCCGAAAACAAAATGCCGATATCGAAGTTACTGTCGTAACAAATGCTGGTACGTATTTATACGGTACGATGAACACAACCCTTCCAAACTGGAATGACTGCACCATGCCATCGAATTCCTGGGACAACTATGGTGGTTCAGGTTCTGGTGGTTATAATGAGGCCGGTTACACAAAAACCACCAGCGGCATGGTCGGACTTAAGGGACTAGTTGCCGGGGGAACCGTCGGATATTCTTCTCCTATGAGTAATTCGGTTTGCACGCTACCGGTTGGATTCCGACCATCTAGCCGATTAATCTTTTCAGTGGTCGCGTACGATGCCGCCGCGACAAATGGTAGAGGGCTTGGTCGGGTTGATATTGATACCGACGGTAGAATACAAGTTGTATCAGGTGGCAATGCATTTGCAAGTCTTGATGGCATAATATTTCCGACAGCTTCGGCTGGACTTACTTGGACAAATTTAACGACTGCCAACGGATGGTATTATTCCAATTATGGAATAAACTACGGAACTCCACAGTATGCGACTGATTCTTATGGCCGGGCCTGGATCCAAGGCCTCGCGACTGCAGGTACGATAAACGCTGTTATGAACACAGCTATGCCGACAGCTATGCGCCCAGCGCAGGGTATGCATGTCGCAGCAAATTCAGGATCATCAGGAGGTGGAGTAAATGTTATGACTGACGGTACCATTCCGTCACGTAATAACACAGGAACATACAGGTCGCTTCAGCTTCTTTATTACCCCGGCACAACCGGGTGGAACAACCTGACACTGCAAAATAGCTGGGCTGCATACGCAGGGTGGACAGTGCCTCAATGCCAAAAATTCCCAGATGATATCGTTATTGTCAAAGGACTGATACGAAACGGTAATGTCACCTACCCTGCTGTAATCACAAACCTTAATAGTGCCGGCTGCGGTCTGCAAAATTCAAATAGCGGCACCAATATATTTAGTGGCATACGGTACAACGGTACGTACGACGCCTCTTCAAGCATTGATCTAGGTCCTACTGGTGACTTGATAGTGACTAATGTTAATGCCAGCTGGACATCGTTAGACAGCATTCATTACATCGCTGATTAACAGATTAATAAAACGCTTGCGCTTACCTAAGCCGTATAGTATATTACAACCATAACTAAGCAAATAATTAGGGGGCATTAAAATGCTTAACAATATCAAAACTTTACAGAATGACCGCGGTTTCACCATCGTCGAGCTTCTGATCGTCATCGTGATCATTGCGATTCTTGCTGCGATCACCATCGTCGCCTACACAAACATCTCAACACGTGCAGCCGACTCAGCTTACTCAGCTGATGCGAACAGCATTCAAAAAGTCGCAGAAGTCTACTACACGGAAAACGGGTCGTACCCAATCAGTGCAGCCAACTTTGCTGCAGCCTCAACAGCAAAACTACCTGCTAACATTATCGTCGCTCCTACCACAGGTACGGTTACTAATGCAGTAGCAACTACCAGTTGTGGAACGGTTGGTACTCAAACCTGGGCTGTTTGTACTTCCGGAAGCACCAAGACGTATTCAATTAAGGTCAACGCCCCTTGTAGTGCAACCGTTGGTATAAACATCTACTACCCTCAAACTGTTGCTGGTGGCGCTCTTCAGACCGCTAAGGCAGGAGCTGGCTGTTAGTACAAGGAGCAGCCTTTGTATGCTCCTGCGTAACAGAATTACCTTAGACCGCGGTTTCACCATCGTCGAGCTTCTGATCGTCATCGTGATCATTGCGATTCTTGCTGCGATCACCATCGTCGCCTACACAAACATCTCAACACGTGCAGCCGACTCAGCTTACTCAGCTGATGCGAACAGCATTCAAAAAGTCGCAGAAGTCTACTACACGGAAAACGGGTCGTACCCAATCAGTGCAGCCAACTTTGCTGCAGCCTCAACAGCAAAACTACCTGCTAACATTATCGTCGCTCCTACCACAGGTACGGTTACTAATGCAGTAGCAACTACCAGTTGTGGAACGGTTGGTACTCAAACCTGGGCTGTTTGTACTTCCGGAAGCACCAAGACGTATTCAATTAAGGTCAACGCCCCTTGTAGTGCAACCGTTGGTATAAACATCTACTACCCTCAAACTGTTGCTGGCGGCGCTCTTCAGACCGCTAAGGCAGGAGCTGGCTGTTAAATAAGCCAGTCTCTATACAAAATAACCTGCCTAGCTGGCAGGTTATTTTGTATCTAACCCCATAGATCGTCTAGTAAGGTAATGGGAAGCTGCGCAAAAAAGATACGACTTCCTTATGTAGCTTCTTAAGTTCGGTATCATTATCACGCGCTCCAATAGCCATACTCATCCACTCAGCGACCAAGGCAGCATGTTCTTCTCTAAGTCCTCTAGTCGTCATTGCTGGCGTTCCAAGCCGGATACCGCTTGGGCGGAATGGTGGGTTTGGGTCGTCGGGCACGGAATTCTTATTGAGGGTAAGGCCGATTTTATCTAATGCTTCCTCTGCCTCTTTACCGTTAATGCCGAAACTCGTTTGAACATTTGCAAGAATTAGATGGTTGCTTGTGCCCCCAGTAACCAGGTCAAACCCATTTTTCTTCAGACCATCCGCTAGTGCTGCTGCATTTTTAAGTATTTGCTCGGAATAAGCTTTGAACTCTGGCTGGAGTGCTTCGCCAAACGCGACTGCTTTCGCTGCGATGACGTGCATATGTGGGCCACCTTGCATACCCGGAAATACTGCCCGGTCAATAAGCGTTGGAATGTTCTCGAGTGTCTTTTCTGGTGCTTTTAGCGGGTTCGACACGATGCCCCGTGATAGAATCATGCCGCCACGTGGGCCGCGAAGCGTCTTGTGAGTCGTGGTTGTAATGACATGGAAGCCGTAATCAAATGGGTTGTCTTTAACGCCTGCGGCTATAAGACCTGCAATATGTGCCATATCGGCCATAAGGAGTGCCCCGACCTCGTTACCGATTTCGGCGAACTTGGCGTAGTCTAGGTCGCGTGGGTAGCCAGAGAAGCCTGCAAGCACGATTTTTGGCTTGTGCTTTAAGGCTAGTTCGCGCAGATGGTCATAATCTATCTCCCCTGTTGAGATATCTTTCATTTTGTACGGAATGAAATTGTACAGCTTTGCAGACCGTGTCATCGGGTTGCCGTGTGTCAGGTGACCTCCGTGAGAGAGGTCCATCGCGAGCACAGTATCTCCCGGCTCAAGCCAAGCACTATATACAGCCTCGTTCGCTGGCGCACCTGAATGTGGCTGCACGTTCGCGTGGTCCGCCTTGAAAAGCTTTTTCGCCCTGTCGATTGCCAGTTGCTCTAAAGGATCAGTAAAATCCTGGCCGCCGTAGTAGCGCTTACCTGGGTAACCTTCTGAATACTTATTAGTAAATACCGACCCGAGTGCCGTCAGTACGTCTTTGCTAACGTAATTTTCGCTCGGTATTAATTCAAGACCTTCTTGCTGGCGCTTGGTTTCGCCGGCAATCAGTTTTGCAACTTCATCATCATTCATATCACTCTCCCTCGTGCTTGATTATTATTCTTGATGATGAGGCAAACTACAACATAGAAATATTGTATCATAGCTTGTAAATATA
>ERZ761578.97-NODE-97-length-11250-cov-10.276463_pt1 | contig 11250 bp, 10 predicted proteins | sample MGYA00512170_ERZ761578 | MGnify/ENA primary metagenome ERZ761578 (study PRJEB28899, sample SAMN03785562) | bioreactor sludge metagenome | biome: EBPR Sludge; feature: EBPR Bioreactor; material: 0.22µm filtered reactor supernatant | place: Saint Lucia: Queensland... | reverse complement strand
TCGAGATGGTAGATCCCCACCGTATCTATTTGACATGACCGACTCGCTGGAAAGCAGCCGACATCGTCGCACCTCCGGCTCTTCGTCCTTCGGTGGTCATCCTTATCGCCATGCTCGCAGCCCCTGGCGTGTCAACGCTACGAGACGTTTACTCGATCAATCGCGGATATGAAGATCTTGCCAACCGATTGAATTCGCTCGGCGCAGAAATTGAAACGGTCCAAGGCATCTAGTCACTCCGGCCCCTGTTATGCTACAATAATCTTCGTCGTGTACGGCGAATGTAGCTCATCTGGTTAGAGCGCCGGGTTGTGGTTCCGGAGGTAGTGGGTTCAATCCCCATCATTCGCCCCATGAGCGGGTGTCGTATAGTGGCTAATATATCTGCCTTCCAAGCAAATGACGAGAGTTCGATTCTCTCCACCCGCACCAAAGTTAGAACTCCAGCTTGTCTGGGGTTTTTACTTTGGTATGTGTTGAAATTGAGTTCTCGTCAGCGAGCGGAGCGAGCCAGAAGCGAGTTCGATAGCAAGGAGCGGCTAGAAAATACTACCTCCTAGTATTTTCTAGCGCGACGATGATATATTTCCATATCTCGCCACACACCATTTCTAGGTATTGCTGTAACAGTTTCTTATAAGCAGCAACCAAGCGTATGATTAATATATGTCTGACAAAATGACCCTTAATAAATATGAACAACTTGTTGATGAAGTCATTGAAGAAGCACTGATGAGTTTTCAAGGGCGCTACAAAGTAAAGAAATCTCAGTTTCAAGACGATTATGTAGTAGATACAGCTTGGGAAATCAAGCCACTAAACCCCAAGGCCGCATCGATACAGGTCTACGGAGTGGACGAAAAGACAGTGAATATATCGATTGAAGAGTATTTTTGGATGGAGTTTTTTATGAGTGAAGATAAATTCAAAGATAATCTCTCCGATGTCAAAAAAACAAATTTCGGCTGTATTGAATGGGAATGTAAAAATTTGGTTTATTGATAATAAAAAAGCGGCAACAATGTCCAAGTACATCATCGAGATAGATATTGGGTCTGATAAGCCGTACAGGTGGGTTAGTAATATACTATTCCAGGAGCGATTTATGAGAAGAAGAGATGTGACCGCAAAAGTTTATTCGGCGTATTAATCTACCGATATTAATACGAATGGATCAGTACGACCCGTGCTTGCTAGTTATACTCCTTTAGTCCTTACGCTTACTAGACGCTCACCCCCGTACTCTTGTATACTTTAATCGTGGTGGGCAAACCAATTATCTTGACGATCAACAACGGCTCTTCCAGCTGCAAGGCAGCTCTTTTTACGCATTCACCCAATATCGAATTAATTGCCGACTTATCTGTTGGTCGCACAGGCACAACTAGTCCTTCCGGCGCAATTTTAGAATGGCTGCAAAATTTCATACCCGACTACCAGCTTGCCGCCATTGGTCACCGGTTTGTGCATGGAGGCACTTTATATGCAGCGCCTCAACTCATTACCCCGAAGGTACTAGAAGACCTTAAAGACCTACAAACACTCGACCCCCTTCATGCCGAGCCCTCCATAAAACTGATAGAAGAATTTGTCGGCCTATACCCTGACCTTCCGCAGGCCGTATGTTTTGATACTTCATTCTTTGCCGACATGCCTGCTGTAGCAAAGCGTATTGCCCTGCCCGACACGTTCAGTGATGCCGGTGTTAGGCGCTATGGTTTTCATGGGCTGTCTTACACATATGTACAGCGCGAATTTGAACGTCGGGCTGGAACAACCGCTAGAAATGGTCGGGTCATTTACGCACATTTAGGGAGTGGTTCAAGCCTGGCGGCAACAAAAGATGGTCAGGCGATTGATACGACTATGGGGTTCTCGCCGGTTTCAGGCGTTCCATCCAGTACGCGGAGCGGTGACATAGACCCCACCATCGTAAGTTTCGTCCAAGAGCGGCATGGTATCACAGCCGATGAATTCACGAAGATTGCACAAACCGAGTCTGGTCTTCTTGCCGTTTCTGGCACATCTGGCGATATGAAACACCTGCTGGAAATTGAAGCGGACGACTCTCGCGCCAAAGAGGCCGTTAGTTTATATGTTTACCATGTTCAAAAAGCAATCGGTGCGCTTGCGGCCACGATTGGCGGTTTGGATTCGCTTATATTCACTGGTGGTATTGGCGAAGAATCAGACATCATCCGCGAGCGTGTCTGTGCCGGATTATCATTTCTTGGCGTCGCTCTTGACGCGAACAAGAATAGCCAGCATGAGTTCACGATTTCTGCTGAGCATGGCGATGCAGGCGTACACGTAATCCGCACCAACGAAGCAGCCATAATTGCCGAACAAACTAAGAAACTAACCGAAGGAGCGCACGTATGAACGATTACCTCGACGACAAGTCACTGAACACACTCGATAAATACTGGCGTGCTGCGAACTACCTAACGGTTGGGCAAATTTACTTGCAGGACAACCCGCTACTTCGCGAGCCGCTTAAGCAGGAACATGTTAAGCGCCTACTTCTCGGTCACTGGGGAACGGCACCTGGTCAGAATTTCATTTACGCACACTTGAACCGCCTAATTAGCAAGAACAATCTTGATATGCTTTATATTTCTGGACCTGGCCACGGTGGTCCAGGTGTTGTTAGTAACGTCTACCTTGAAGGAACGTTCACTGAATATTACCCGAATGTCACACAAGACGAAGCCGGACTCAAGAAGCTATTTCAAATGTCATCATTCCCAGGCGGACTGTCAAGCCATGTCTCGCCGCAAGTACCTGGTTCTATGCATGAGGGCGGCGAACTGGGCTATTCGTTAAGCCACGCGTTCGGCGCGGTGTATGACAACCCGGATCTTATTGTGGCCTGTGTAGTCGGCGACGGCGAAGCCGAGACGGGGCCGCTTGCGACCGCCTGGCATTCCAACAAATTCTTGAATCCGCAGACCGATGGTGCGGTACTACCTATTTTGCATTTGAATGGTTACAAGATTAGCAACCCGACCCTGCTGGCGCGGATCGAACGCGAAGAACTTGAACAGCTATTTCGAGGTTATGGCTGGAATCCGTACTTCGTCGAAGGTCACGACCCTGCTGCCATGCACCATTTAATGGCATCTCAGTTAGACGCGGCCATGGCGGACTTAAAACGCATACAAGCTAGTGCACGCGAACACGGTGACTTAACCCGTCCGCGCTGGCCGATGATTATTTTCTCGTCACCCAAAGGCTGGACTGGCCCTAAGTTCATTGACGACCACGCGGTCGAAAATAACTTCCGCTCACACCAAGTCCCGCTTGCTGTCGACAATGCGCACCCTGGCAATGTCGAAGTATTAGAAAGTTGGCTAAAAAGCTACAAGCCCGACGAACTGTTCGACGAAAACGGCCGGGTGCAAAATGAAATCCTATCGGTTGTTCCGCACCGTGACCGCCGTATGGGACTTAACAAAGCCGCAAACGGCGGCGAGGTATTCCGCGAGCTTCACCTTCCTGACTTCCGTGATTACGAAACGGATATTCCTTACCGCGGCAGCGCCCACGAAGGCAACGTGCATGCGCTCGCGCCCTACCTTCGTGATGTCGCGAAACAGAATGACTCGCCCCGGAACTTCCGTATCTTCGGACCCGACGAACTGGTATCAAACCGCCTTGAAGACGTGTTCGAAATGACGAATCGTCAGTGGATGGCCCGTGTACGTGACACCGACGAGTTCTTGGCCGCGAACGGCTCAGTCCTCGACTCCATGCTGAGCGAGCATCAGGCGCAGGGTTGGCTTGAGGGCTACCTACTCACTGGTCGCCACGGCATACTTCACAGCTACGAAGCCTTCATTCGAATCGTCGACTCCATGGTGAACCAACATGCCAAGTGGCTCAAGATGTCGTCTGAGCTACCATGGCGAAACGATTTGCCATCGCTCAACTATTTGCTGACGTCACATGTCTGGCGTCAAGACCATAATGGCTTCACCCATCAAGACCCCGGTTTTATCGACCATATCGTCAACAAAAAAGCTGCCGTAGCACGTATTTATTTGCCGCCGGACGCAAACACGCTACTTTCCGTGATGGACCATTGTTTATCGAGCCGCAATTACGTCAACCTGACCATCACCGGCAAGCACGACAGTCCGCAGTGGCTCACCATGAGCGAGGCCGTCGAGCATTGCAGCCGCGGAGTCGGTGTTTGGGAGTGGGCCAGTAACGACGACGGTGACCCGGACGTGGTCATGGCCTGTGCCGGTGACGTACCGACGCTCGAAACGCTCGCCGCCGTTTCAATCCTTCGTACTATGCTGCCCGACCTTAAGATACGAGTCGTCAATGTCGTTGACCTGCTCCGATTAGAACCCGACACTGAGCACTCGCATGGCTTAAGCGATCCCGATTACGACGCAATATTTACGAAAGACAAAGAAATCATCTTTGCGTTCCATGGTTATCCGTGGTTGATTCACCGGCTTACCTACCGCCGCGCCAACCGCAACTTGCATGTCCGTGGCTATAAAGAAGAAGGGACCATTACCACGGCGTTCGATATGACGGTACTGAACGAAATGAGCCGGTTCAACCTTGTCATGGACGTCATCGAGCGCCTTAAACTGAATGACGACGACGCCAGTCATGTAAAAGAAGTCATGCAAGAAAAACTGATTGAGCATAAAAGTTACATAAACAAGCACGGAGTGGACATGCCCGAAGTCGCCGATTGGCGTTGGCAATACTCCGCTACGGATTCCGACTAGGCTTCGTCTTTCGCATATTTTAGCTATAATCAGGTGTGTGCCCTGGTAGCTCAGCTGGATAGAGCAGAGGACTTCTAAGCCTAAGGCCGATGGTTCGAATCCATCCCGGGGCACCAAATTTAAGAAGCTGGTATAGTTATAAGCATGAACACGTTACTTATACTTCACGTTGCATTAATGGTCACTTCACTTATCGCTACGATCGGTTCAATCGTAGCATCTATTTTTTCTGTCTCTGTTCCAAAAAGATTAGTAGCTACAAATATCGCGATAACAACGCTGGGAATTGTTAGTGGTACAGTTTTGCTGCTGGGCGCGCCACTTGGCGCCAAATGCGCGGCACTACTTGCCTACTTGGCAGTGTTTGTGGCTATGCAAGTATTTATCGCGCGGCGCAATCAGCGCTTGGCCGCGTCACTCGAATCGTAGCCACTCTCTTTTTCAATCGCACTCACCTGTTCAGCTTTGCTCATGGCCTCTTCGACTTGGCTAGCCGATATTGTAATAGTCGAACCCGCTTGTGCAACGCCAGCCAGTATAGCTTTGGCTACGTTATTTTCAACCACCCGCTGAATAACGCGGCGCATTGGGCGCGCACCAAGCCGAGGGTCGTAGCCTTTTTCGACTAAAAGTTCTTTTGCACCTGATTCAACTTCGACCGTTATTTTTTGCAGCGCGAGCGTTTTGTTCACGCCTGCAATCATAAGGTCGACCACTTGCAGTAGTTCCGGCTTTTCAAGCGGACGGAATACGACGATTTCGTCGAACCGGTTCAAAAATTCCGGCCTAAACTCGTTTGAATTTATTAGTTCGTCGACGAACTTTTCTTCGAATTGTTCCAGCTGGTAGCCTCGCTCAATGTATTCACGTATGCGATTGGCCCCGGCATTACTGGTAGCAATCACAATCGCGTCTCTAAAGCTTACTTCGCGGTTTTTGACGTCACGCAAAATTCCTTCATCGAGCATTTGTAGTAGAGTCGTTAGAACGCTCGGGTGGGCTTTTTCAATTTCATCAAGCAGCACTACGCTGAACGGTTGCTTCATCGCTTGAGCAGTCAGGCTGGCTGGGTCGTCAGCACCGTCGGCGATAAGCCGCGAAACATCCTCACTGCGAACGTACTCGTTCATATCAAGCCGGATTATTCGGTCTTCGCCGCCAAAGTAAACGTCGGCCAGTGCTTTAGCTAGCTCGGTTTTTCCCACACCAGTCGGACCAAGGAACAAGAATGTCCCAATTGGCCGGTCTTGGTTGCGCACGCCAGCTCGTGCCCGGCGCAGCGCGTCGCTCACCACGCCAACGGCTCGGGTTTGATTAATCATACGTTCGTGAATCAGTGCTTCAAGGTTCAGTAGTTTTTCGCGTTCGTCTCCCTCGGATGCGTTCGCTACTTTAACGCCCATCGTCTGTTCAATGGCATTTTGTACCGAGTTCATCGTCACAAGCCCGTTTTCACTGTAACTGGCTGCGGACTCAAGTAGTTTAAGTGCTCTTCCCGGCATGGCGAGGTCATGAATATAGCGTTCGCTTAACCGGTAGGCCTCGCTAAGTGATTGATATGTATACGTCACCTTGCGCCTGAATTCCGTGTGCAGCAGCTGATCCTGCATGACGCGGATGGTATCTTCTTTAGATGCTGGCTGAATGTTTATACGGTTCAGAGCGTTCACTAATGGCGCATTCCGCTGGCCAATCTGTAAGAACCGCTGTTCGTCCATAGTCAGAATAAGCCGCAGGCGCCCGGCTTCGATAATCGGTACAAGCACGTTGCCAAGGTCAACTGACCCCACTCCTTCTTCAAAGAACAGCTGGGCGTCATCAAGGCACAGAATAATATTCTTGGCGGCATACGCCTCGCCGAATATCCGCATAATAAGCTCTTCCAACTCTCCCCTGCCAGGCGCGGCCGAGATAAGTGATGCCGAATCTAGCATAATAACCTGACGGAACTTTAAGCTGCCAGGTAGTTTTGATGACGCGTCGAGCAGTCGCTCCGCAAAAGCATGAACAATCGTCGTCTTACCAACGCCCATTGTTCCCACCAGTACCGCGTTCTGCCGACCGTCGTTCGAGAACGTGTCGATCAACTGGTCAAGCGCCTCCGTATGCGAATCCAAATCGACATTCAGCAAACCACCTCCCGCAAGTTGCTGACTAATATTCTGACCAAAACGTGAGAGCAAAGGCGTATACCCAAACGACCAATCACGGCCGATTCCACCGGTACGCAGCTTTCTTGAATGTGTTCGCACCAATGCCGCCAGGTGGTTTTGCCAGTCAATACCCTTCTTGATGTCAGCAAGCTCCAAGTGGTTATGGGCTAGCAGGGCATCGTGTTCAGGGAATTGTTTTACAAGCGCGTAGACTAACATACCGGCAGTCAGCGCGTCGCTGTCTTTGTCGCGTAGCTCCATGGCGGTCTGCCATACGGCGGTGGCATCTGACTGTTCCGGAGAAGAAATCTGCTCTAAGAAGTTCGGCGTAATACCAAACCGTACCGCAAAGAACAACCCGTGGCGTGATTGCATAACCGCACGTGCTATATCGACTGGCGACGGTTGTTTTGGTAAACGAGCCAGTACGGCAGATTCTAAAACAGCATCAACCCGGCCTTCGGATTGTTCCGGTGGCACATCTCTCAGCTCGCCCCTGTACCACTGAACAGCCATGAATGGCCATGCCGCAAAACTCATAAGCAGCCAGCCGGTTGGAACGGCGACTAACACTAGGCTAATGCCAGCAATTACTAGTAAACCTGCCGCTAGAATCAGCAGCCATTCATTCAGCCCGCTTAAATGCCGACCTAGCCGTGACTTGGCAGCTCGCGGGCTTTTGTAGTCAAACTTTACCTCCATGTCGGTACCCACCCGGAAAGCATAACGATGAAACCAACAACTGGCAGTATGGGCAGAAGTGCCCAAGCCACTAAAACGACCACGCCTATAAGCGACTGCACGAATAACCATACCGCACCGACGAAGATGAGTATTAACCGTACGATCGCCCCAATAATACGCGATATCAGCTTATCAACGGCCGCGCGCAGCTGTATGCCAATGGGCCCCTGTACCCTACCGGCGGAGATCTGCCGGAATGGCGCGAACAGCGTGCTGGCGAGCAAGCCAATAGAAAAATAGTCGTACGACAGCGCAAGGCGTTCCCTTAACCCAAGCAGAACAGACTTCCACCCGGCGCCGTACCACCACGAGAGAGCCCACACGATAACCATAGACATATTGTACCGTACTTTTGCGCCGTACCATCGGGTATAATGAAGCATATGCCCAAGGCCCCTAAACCGCTTGTAACATTGCTTGGAAAAGCCGTCCGCGAAGCCACCAAGCTGCGCGGTGGAGGATCAGCCTTCCCTGGCCTGTTTGTCGAATCTATCGATAAGGATTTTATTAGCTCATGTCTGTCACCGCTCCCATACGGCGTCGTGCTTATTAGTGGTACGAACGGCAAGACTACGACCACGAAAATGGTCGTTGAACTGCTTGAAGGCCAGGGTCTTAAAGTATTTACCAATCGCACCGGTAGTAACTTTACGCGAGGCGTAGCAGCTGCACTGCTCGGGGCTATCGATATGAAAGGTAATCTAGCGGCCGACATTGCCGTACTCGAACTCGACGAAGCCCACGCCGTTAAGTTCGTGCAAGCGGTTCGACCACGCTACAGCCTGCTACTCAACGTCATGCGCGATCAGCTAGACCGGTTCGGCGAAATCGATACCACCGCCAGGCTACTCCGTTCTGTCGCCGAACAGACGTCGGATATCGTAGTCATTAATCGCGAAGACCCGCGTTTGCTGCAACTCGGCGAGTCTCTCGACGAAAGTTCCATACGCTACTTCGGCTTAGATAAATCACTTCGGTCAAAGTTCCCAAGCGACGACGACATGCGCGGCAGCGGCGCGTCACGCGCCAAATTACCCAAGGCAGTTAGTGTATTGGAAGAACTGGACGGTCATAAAGCCGTTGTGTCACTTGGCAACAAAAAGCTGACGCTCGAGTTAAAGCTTGAGGGAATTTATAACGTTTTCAATGCTGTCGCTGCTATATCACTCGTGTCATCGGTTCTCGGCGACAAAGCCGACAAAGACAAACTTGTTTCGACACTCGAATCCATCACGCCGGCGTTCGGCCGTGGTGAAAAGCTACTGGTCGACGGTCAGCCACTCGAACTTGTGCTTGTAAAGAATCCTGGCGGTTTTCGGCTAGGGCTAGAGTCCTTCGACCCAACCGGTTACGCCACCATGATCGCCATTAACGATAATTACGCTGATGGCCGCGACATGAGCTGGTTGTGGGACGTACAGTTCGAAAGTTTGAAGCCCGGTATTTCGCATGTCACCGGCGTGCGCGCATACGATATGGCTCTCCGCTTGCAGTACGACGAAGTCGAAGTCGGCTCAGTCGAAACTGATATACCAAAAGCACTTAAAGATTTCATAAAGACGAATAAATCCATGCCAAAGCGCATTTATTGCAGCTACACCTCCATGCTTGCGCTCCGCCGTGAGCTGTCCAAAATAACAGACGTGGAGACCGTATCATGAAACCAGTTCTTAACATTCTTCACCTGTATCCACGCGATATGAACATTTATGGTGACTGGGGTAACGTACTGACCGTTATGCGCCGCGCCCAGTGGCACGGCTACGAACCGGTGCTGCTTGAATATAACCCGGGCGATGCCTTCCCCGAACACGTAGACATTATCATTGGTGGCGGTGGCCAAGACGCTGGTCAAGATAAAATCCAGGCCGATCTACTAAAAATGAAGCCGCGCCTGCTTGAACTGGCGCAGTATGACACCCCTATGCTCGTCATTTGTGGGCTGTACCAACTGTTTGGTAATTTCTTCCGCACCAAGGACGGTCACGAAATAACTGGAATTGGCCTGTTCAACATCGAAACGCACGGCGGGCCGGAACGCATGATTGGCAACATTGTCATCGACAGTCCCGAATTCGGCCAAGTCATCGGGTACGAAAACCACAGTGGCCAAACCTTCTTAAAAGAAGGCTTACAGCCGCTTGGCAAAGTCATAAAAGGTGCCGGCAATAACGGCCAAGATGAATTCGAAGGTGCTCGTGTTCATAATGTCATTGGCAGCTACTTGCATGGGTCACTCTTGCCTAAAAATCCCGCCATTGCCGACTGGCTGATTGAAAAAGCAGCGACCAAAAAGTACGGTGACTTTACTCCGACCGTCATAGACGACCGCTTTGCGAGTGAAGCCCGCAAAATCGCGCTTACCCGACCACGCTAAAACGCAAGCGTTTTTGGAAGGTTTAGTCTATACTATGCTTAAACCTAACTTAAGGAGTGGAGATGGACTCTAACAACACACCTCAAAATCAGCCCGAATCACAGGCACCTGTTCAACCAGTCGCGCCTGTAACACCAACCGCAGCACCTGCTAGTGGAAATGGCAGCGGCTTTGCTATTGCCGCGCTTGTGCTCGGTATTATCGCCTTTCTGTTTGGATGGCTTGGGTTCTTAAACCTGCTCACTGCCATTCTTGCCGTCGTATTTGGCATAGTGGCACTCACCAAGCACCAATCAAAAGGCATGGCTCTGACCGGCCTTATTCTTGGCGGTATCGCGCTGGTCGCGTCTGTTATCTGGGGTATCATTGGTATCGCCGCACTGCAAAGCGCACAAGAATCCCTGAAGGATGACCTTAAATCGTCATCAAAGTCGTTTTCTGACACCAAAGGTTCTACCGGTTGGGACTTCAAGGGAATTTACGCACAGCTAACCGATGGCATGAGCAAAACCGACGCCGAAGCATTGCTTGATAAGCCCGGTGAAGGTTGCTCAGAATCTACCAGCCAATACACCGGCAAAATCGAAACTTGCACGTATGGTGGCTACGAAGATGGTGGCTCAATCACCGTTACCTACACCAACGACAAAGTCAGCGGAAAAACCAAGTACGAATATTAAAGTAGTACCAAAATAAAAAGTGCCCGGTTGGGCACTTTTTTATTGCTGTAAGCGTTTCAAGTCTTCAATCACCTGCCCGCCGTGGCCAAGTGGCGTCACGCGGCCGTACACTTTTTGCACCACGCCCGTTGGGTCAATAATAAACGTCTTTCTTAGAATGCCTTCGCGGCCGAACATCTTTTTACCCCATGCTTCGTAGGCTTCAATGGCTGTTTTTTCTGGGTCGCTCAGTAATTTGAAGTTCAAGTTGTATTTGGTTTTGAATTTCTCGTGCGCCGGTGCTTCATCCATGCTTACACCAACTACTTCAGCGCCAAGCGCCGTAATTTCGTCGCGTGCGTCGCGCAAGCTGCAGGCTTCGGTGGTACAACCAGGAGTGTCATCTTTAGGATAAAAGTACAGCACCAGCCATTTGCCAGAAAAATCCTGTAGCGTTGTTAGGTTACCTTCTGAATCTTTAAGTGAAAAATCAGGGGCTTTATACGGGGGTTGTGTCATACCTCTATTGTACCACTGGTAATAGAGGTGAGTTTAGGCTATAA
>ERZ761578.92-NODE-92-length-11562-cov-8.636482_pt1 | contig 11562 bp, 8 predicted proteins | sample MGYA00512170_ERZ761578 | MGnify/ENA primary metagenome ERZ761578 (study PRJEB28899, sample SAMN03785562) | bioreactor sludge metagenome | biome: EBPR Sludge; feature: EBPR Bioreactor; material: 0.22µm filtered reactor supernatant | place: Saint Lucia: Queensland... | reverse complement strand
CCGCGGGGGTTGCGGCGCGATGCCGGCCGCTGTACTGGCCCTTGTTCGGATCGTGTTTGTCCGTCTGCTTGCCCGGCGTCACGAGATCCCCTCCACGCCAAGCTCGGCAGCGTTCACGCCCGCCTGCGTCCACGCCGCCGTCGTGTTGGGGTTGGTGTAGAAGATGCCCATGCGGTGCCAGACGTAGTCCGTCTGCAGGGCCCGCGTGGTGCCCGCCGCCTCGCTGCCACTCACCTCGCAGTAGGCGCGCATGGTCTTCGGACCGGCGTCAGACTTACGTGCCAGGACGCGCGCGACCAGGGCGTGGATCGACGTCGGGTTGACCGCTAGGTTTTCCATCGCGAACCCTTCCTTAGTCGACGCCGACGTGGCGGAGATGTAGGTGCTGTCGTCGTCCGCCGCGCCGAGCGTGTCGTCGATGTCGGTGTCGCCGCCGGTCCAGCCGCTGTCGGTGCCAGCGCCGTTAACGCGCAGCACGTTGATGCGGCTGTCGCCGACGTAGCCCGTCATCGAGCTGCCCTGGTTGTCGTTGATGATGACGTCGTCGATCCAGGCGTTGCCGTTCGAGCCCGAGAACCCGATCGCGGCGAGGCCGCTGTCGGCGTCGTGGGTGTCGATGTTTGACGCCGACGTCAGCACCACGTTGCCGTCGATGCGTACCTCGATCTCGCCCGACGTAGCGTTGGTGCCGGTGGTGACCTTGACCTCGATCCAGTGCCACACGTTCGGCGTCAGCGGATTGCCCGAAGACGTGCCGACGCCCGTGCCGTTGGCGTCGAGGGCAGTGACGTCTCCCGTCGTGTTGTGACGAAGGCCGAAGAGCTGGTTGCCGCCGACGGTGATGCCGCGCAGGATTTGATCAGACGCGCCGCCGCCACCATCGTGCTTGTAGGCCCAGCCCACATAGCAGACGTGTCCGCGCGTCATCGTCGCGGGCAGACCGATATAGGCGTAGTTAGCCTGCAGGGTGTTGACGAGGCAGCCACCGCCGTACCGTCCCAGGGACGACGAGAACGAGATGCCGGACGCGGTATTCCAGCCCGCGCCGTTGACACGCGCGAGGGAGGAATAGATGTCGAAGCCATCGGCGACGAGAAGAGACATCAGGTGGTGGCCCTTATGAAGGCGTCACTCAGGATGTTGAAGAAGCGGTCCGAGGTTCTGAAGAGCGGACCCGCATTCTGCCCAGTCTTGAAAATAGCGTCGAACAGGGCATCCATCTCGGACGCGAACTGTGGGTCCTGGTACCGCAGGTGAGAGTAGAGGTTCGCAGCACCATGACGGGAGCAGCCGCTTACAGTCGACACAGACGGCGCAGGCTGCGCAGGGACCAACGGGATCGCCGTCTCAGGCGCCACCCACTTTCCATCGGCGAAGCGGTAGCCCTTCTCCATGAGAAGGTTCACCGCCTCGACGCGTTGACGGTCGATCGACATCAGAACCCCGCTCCGAACCAGATCATCCAGCCGTGAATGGTGCCGATCGGCGGCATGAAGGCGCCGATACCCGCGAGGACCATCTGGCCCATCGTGGCACCCTTCTCGTTGGCGAGCATGCGGATCGCCCAGATGACGTGCGTGACCCACCCGGCGAGCGCCACGGCGGCGGCGAGAAGAACTGGGAAGAGAATGACGGCCAAGCCGTCCTGCTGATAACGCGCCATTACAGAGCCCTCGTGCCTGCGATCATGATGGAGACGTTCGCCAACGTGGCGTCTTGTGGCGACGGAGCAGTGATGCTGATCCGATCGCCTGCGGCGACGCTGAAGGCGCTACCCGAGGCGGAGAACGATCCGCCGGTCGAGACGGTGATGGTGGCGACGGTCGAGCCGTTCTTCGCCACGGTGAAGGCTGCGGACGCCGTCGGGTTGACGGCGCAGTGTCCGCGAAATCCGGAGAGGTTGGCGCCGACGTCGAACGCGCGCACCGCGACGATCTTCATCAGCTCGGCGTTGTCCGGCGGAAGGCCGTTGTAGTAGAAGCCGAAGTCGTAGACGGCGGTCGTGTCACCCGACAGCGCGACGAGGTAGACGTCCTCGTCGAGCATGTAGAAGATGCCCTGCTTACCCGCCGACAGCTCCACTTCAGCGCCCGAGCCGGTCGACGCCTTGATGGTCGCGACGTAGCTCGTCTCGTTGCGCACCGCGAAGACGCGCTCGGTGGTGATGCTGTTGACGGTCGAGGGGATTTCGAAGTCGAAGTTCGCGCTCGCGCCCTGCAGACGGAACAGTGCGTTCCGGACCAACTGAGACTCGGTGATGGTCGCCGGGCCTGTGCCGATCGCGGTGATCGCCCGACCCTTGTTCATCGCCTGCTCCAACGCGTTGATCGCGTTGTTGACGGTCGTCGCCTTGTTATTCTGAGTGGCGCCGACCTCAGGGATGTCGAGTAGAGGGGTATTGCTCATAGTCGCTCCGTGACTCTCGCTGACGTCTCCAGGCAGACTAAGCCTGCGGCGGCACCTTGAGGATACGATCCAGTCCGAACGGCTCGCCGAAGGAGGAGCCAGAGTGACTGATGATCACATAAAGGTTCTCGGTCGTTCTGTCAAACCCGTCGGCGGTCTGGGTCGCTGCATCGTAAACGTACGAGTTCGTCGTCACGACGACCGTACGCAGGTACGTGGTCGCGTCGATGATCTCGAAGTTGTCGATGTCCGTGGTCAGATAGAGCGTGTACTCCTCTGGCTCGGTCTCTTCCCAGTCCTCGGCGCCGTCGTCGGGCCACTCGTTGTTGCCGTAGCGGGAATTCCGCTGCCACGACACGGTCAGGTCCGACACTCCGTACTCGGCGACCAGATGGGTCACCGCCCGGGCGCGCAGGTTGACGCCGATCCAGCCCTCGGGCGCCGTCGCCTGATTGGGATTGTTCGACGACACGCGCACCTCGGCGAGACGCCCGATCTGGGTCCCGCGCGGGATCACCTTCGCCATGATGGCTGCGGTGTCGAACGTGCCTGCCGCACCCGAGAGCAGCACGAACGGCTCGCCGGACCGGTGCTGGAAGACAGCATCCTCGTTGCCGAACTTGGCGCGGTTGATGTTCTTCAGGAGATACCGCCCGCCACCCAGTGAGGTGACGGTCTGGAACTGGATCAGCTCGCCGCCACAGTAGGCGAGGTTGATGCTCTCGTCGTCGATCAGGTCTTCGAGCGACGACGCGCTCTCCAGGGCAAGCTCGCCCGTGTGGATCAGCTTGATGGTCAGGTCCGACGTGAAGTCGGTCGACGACCACGCGGGCGTAGCGATCAGCGGCTCCTCGACGAAGCCCCAGGTCGGGAACGCCGTCGGCGGGTTGAACGTGTACTGGGCGGCGCCGTTGTCGAACGCCACGGTGATCGGCTTGGTCGGAGGCACCGTCGACTTGCGATTGAGCAGCGTCAAGAACAGCAGGTTGTTCGTCGTCGAGGCCGCGATCTCACCCTGCGTGCGCCCGGCGATCTGCATCAGCAGCGGATCGACGCGCGGGTCGAGCGGCGTGATCTCGTCGCGCACGTAGCGCCCGGTCGCGCCGAACAGATCGACCGTGTCGGTATAGATGTCAGGGTCCTCGCGAGACGCGGTGACCTTGACGGTGCGGTCGTTGCCGATCTCCGTCACGCGCACACGCGCCGTGATGTTGTCCTCGTTCGGCGACGTGATCGTGATCACATCGGACGGGTCCAGACGGAGGTGCTTAGGAGCGGCAGTGAACTCGTATTGCTCCTGGTACACGAGCTTCGAGTACATCAGGATTTCGGCGAGCAGACGCGCGCTGTCGGCGTCGAGCACCATCGGAACGGTGACGTCGATCGCGCTGTCGCTGTCGAACGGGGTGTCCTGGTACTTCGGAAGCGCGAATGACTGCACGCCGTTGCTGTACTCGCGATCTATGTCCCGGTAGGTGAGGTTGATCTTCCTCGAACGTGAGAAGTCCTCGTTGCCGCCTGCCTTGAGCCAGCCTTCCTCGTCGGACATTTGAAGGTCCGATGTCGGAATGGTCGCCACCGAGGACGAGCCACGCGAGCGGTAGTTGATCCGGTTGTCGGACTCGTAGATGTCGAACAGGAAGACCTGAGCCAGCTCGGAGAAGATCGTACGCAGCGACTTGCGCGCGTTGACGGTGTAGCCGTCGAGCGCGAGCGCAGTGAGATCGTCGATGACGAGCAGATCGGACGTGATGCCGATGCGCTGCAGCAGGTTCTCGACGATCGAGGACACGGTCACCGTTGAGCGCGAGATGCGCTCCAACAGCACCTTGGACATCCGCTTGCCACTGGTCGAGGACAGCCACACCAGCGAGTTGTCGGCGCCGTTGTAGAACGTGCGACCGCTGAGCGCAGTCGGGAGGCCCTGCGGCCCCAGCGACGAGATGACCTCGGAGTAGGTCCCGTCCGCCGTGTTGATGACGTAGGCCTTGTTCGAGGAGTAGACGCCGATCTTCTGCGAGGCGAGCAGATGATTATTGACGTGCGGCGTGATGGACGACAGCGTCGTCAGCGGCACCTTCCACAGCACGTTGCCGGTGAAGGGCGACCACTTCACGATCAGGTTCGTGCCGACCTGGGTGGCGACCTGGAGCACGAAGCAATTGTCGACCGGATCGAGCGCGACCCAGCGGACCTGATGCGTGTAGCCGGTGCCGCTGAGCTGGTCCGCCGGGATGCCGTTGGTGATGTCGGTCAGCTCGGGGTTGTTGACGTTGGCGCGCCCGTTCGCTGCCCAGTGCGTCGCGCGCTGGACGGCGATCTTGGTCTTGTCGCTCGACGTCCACGAGAAGAAGTAGACGTGCGAGCCCTCGGTGCTGAGCCCATCCACGAACGACGGCTTCGCGTTCGCGAAGTCCGAGCCGATGACGAGAGGACACAGAAGATGGTTCGTGTAGGTCAGCAGGTTGTTCAGCGTCGACCGCATCTTGATGCGGTTCTTGGTGTCGATGGTCGCGAAGCCGATCGACTTGTTGGCGCTGCCGGTGACGCACAACACCTGCTGCGGCAACTGCGTGAACGGGTTGCGGCCCGCCGTGACGACGCCGTAGGCCGGGGCGCCGAAGCCCTCGTCGATGACGTGGCCCGAGAGACCGCCACCCGGGCCCAGCTCGTCATCGATCGCGCCCGTCTCGCCGTTGATGACGCGCACGGTGCCCGCGTTGCCCACCTGGGTGAGCATGACGATGTGTCCCGTCGGCGTGAGACAGCCGTTCGAGTTGTTGAACTGGGTCTCGTCGAGGCCGTGCCTCGTCACCATTTCGAGCTGAGAGACTTCCTCCAGCGTGTTGCCGTCGATCCACACGAAGCCGCGCTTCGAGCTGTCCGCGCTGTCGCGGCCTCGGACCAGATAGCGGTCGTACTCGGCGTTGTAGTGCAGCCAGTCGCTGTCGATCAGCGCGTCGAAGGTGACCTTCGGCGACGTGAACTCCCAGTAGAGGCGCGGGTAGAGGCCGGTCGCGTTCGACAGCACCTCGACAGTGATCGAGGGGATGGTGCCGTTGGCGATGAAGTTCTCGAACAGGAGGTAGCTGAGCCCGCGATAGGCGGGCGTGTTCTCGTAGCCCTCCTCTTCCGCCATGATGCCGCGCGGGATTTGCGTCTCGCTGCCAACGAAGGCAGAGATCGTCGTCGTGCGGTCCTCGTTCGGGAGCTGCTTGAACGGGCTGTCCTCGTCCAGCAAGTCGATCTGCGCGGAGCCGACGTAGCCGTCAGCGTTCGGCGCCACGACGCCGTCGTTGTCGACGTCCTGGGTGTTGTTGATGACGAGCTTGTCACCCACCCACACGCGCAGGATGGCGCCGATCTCACCCTCACAGATGCCGAGCGCGAAGTTGCAGGTGTAGTAGGTGTAGACCTTGTTGTCGGCGGTAAAGCTGCGCTCCTCGAACGGCGACGCCCAGAACACGTTGCCCGGCAGACGATCCGCGCCGAACACGATCGGGATGAAGACGCCGTAGGCGGACTGCGACCACGACGGCTCGCCCGCCGTGATCGTGATCGGCGAGTAGTCGTTGCCAACGTTGCCTGCGTTGGTGTCCTCGTCGTAGTCCTTCTGCGGCGCCGTGTCCGTCGGCGTCGGGGCACAGTACGTGAAGCCGAAGATCAGCGGATTGACGGCGCGCGAGCCATCGGCAGGCGCCCACCAGTTCGTCTGGCGACACTGCTTTCGACCGTAGGTCGGCTCGCCCCATTCGATCCAGATTTCGTCTGCCATTACGACACCCTCATCGTCGGGTCGTCTTCCGCAGACACGACGCCGATCTTGCGCGCGGTCTTCTTCAGCTCGGCCTCAAGCTCCTGCATCATTTGCTTCTTCGAGGCCGCGAACGACGACGCGTCCTTCGCGTCAACCTGCATGTTGACGTTGATCACGACCTTGCTCTCGCCGGACCCGCCGCCGCCCGTCTCCATGCCGTTGGTGAAGGTCACCGGAACCGTGCGACCGTCGGGGAGCGGGATCACCGCCTCGTCGGGGTGCAGGATCGCCGGGAAGCCGCCGCTGCCGTCAGCGCTCGTGCTCGGCGTGCCGTCGGCGTAGTGCGGAAGGCCGCGTACATCGCGCCAAGCGTTCGGCGAGCCGGTCGCGAAGGACGCCTGGGCGAACTTGCCGGTCCACACACCGTCCTCGTTCTGGATCGCAATGATCTTGCCGTTCTGTCGCAGAACGCCTTGGTCGTTGCCGTTGGGGTTGCCCTGGTTGAAGGCGCCAGAGTTGGCAGAGGACGTCGTGCTCGTGGTCGTGCTTGCCGAAGTCGTTGCAGACGACGAGGTGGAACTGGGGGTCGCACTGCTCGACGACGTAGTGGAGCTGCTGCTCATGTTCGACGACATGGAGTTCATCGCCGACGCCATGCTGGACAGGGACGCCTCCAGCGACGTGCGCATGGTGTCGATCGCTGAGATCACGCCGTCCATTTTCGCGGGCAGGGCCTCGATCGCAGTGATCATCGCCGCTGAATACGAGTTCTCCAACAGCATCGCGGTGCGGATCACGCCGAGATGATTGATCATCTGCAGGTGATCGGCATCGACCTTCGTCCAGTGCTCCTTCGACACCGTCATGAACAGGTCGATGGACTCCCAGATGCGGTACAGCTCGACCTTGATCTCGCCCTGCAGCGTGTAGTCGAGCTGCGCCAACGTCAGCAGCTCCATCATGATCGGCGACGGACCGCCGCTCGTGGTCGTCGCACCGCCCCCGCCCTCGACCGGGATCGAGCCACCACCCGTCAGCGGAACGACCGCTTCGTTGGCGTGCAGGATCGAGGGAATGCCGCCGCCAGGAAGCGTCGCTGAGTAGTTGTTGGTGTTCGCCGTACCGCCCGCGAAGCTCGGGGCATTCGCGAAGGCGCTGAAGGACGCGGTCTGTGAGCGCGGGAGCGCGCCAACGATGCCGCCGCCAGCGCCGCTGCCGAACTCCGCGTCTCCGCCCGCATCGCCTCCGCCTTGCGCCGCCTTAGCAGCCGACGCCGCTTTGGCAAGCCGACCGTAGGCCTCGGCGAGAGCATCGATCGAGCCGATAGCGCCCGACGCAGCGCTCGCGGAGCGGCTGATGCCGCCCGCCAGACCCGAAGCCTGCTCGGACGCCGTGTTCGCCGACGAGGCGACACCCTGCATCTTGTCCGACACCGTGCTCATCGGTGTAGACGCCTCGCTGGCGCTGGTCGCCACCGAGTTGACGCTGGTCGCGGTCTTGTCGATGCCGGTCGACGCCTTCGAGGACGCGTCGCCGGTCTTCGTGATGATGCCGCTGAAGCGGTTGCCTCTGTCGGCCGCGCTGCCCAGATGTGTGTCGAGGCTGGTGCCCGCCGCGTCGAGCTTGTTCATGCCGAAGCTCGCCTCGGTCGACGACGACGAAACGAAGCCAAGCATGGTGTTGAGATCGTTGCCGCCAGTCGCGACAGCGTCGAGCCCGGCCTCCAACTGCGGAGACACGGCGTTGAGGCTGGCGAAGCCATCGGCAGCCGCCTTCGTGGAAGACCCAAGCGACGACATGCCCGACGACGCGGACGACGCGGACGAGCCTGCATACGAGATCGAGCTGGCCGTGGACGCGGTGGCGGTGCCGAGAGCCGCCGTCGCAGCCGCCGTCTGCTGCGTGCCATTCTTCAGCGCCGCCATGCGCTCAGTGTAGCGGTCGACAGCGGCGTTGTAGGACTCATCACTGATGACGCCCAGCGCGTTGCCGAGCGAGTAGAACGCCATGATCAGGCTGTTCGTGATCGAAGTCCAGCCGCCCATGCTCTGAGCGATCATGTCGATGACAGTGACGGCGGCACCGATGAGAGCAGGCCACGTACCGAGCACCTTGACGACGGCGCCTGCCGCCGTCGCCAGGACCCCGAGGCCTCCACTGAATGTAACACTGCTCGTCGCCGCAAGACCGAAGTAGGTGACGACGCCGGTCAGAACGGAGGCGACCGTGCTCCAGTTCGAGCCGAGGAAGCCGATCGCGGACGCGATGCCGCCGAACGCCGTGCCGACGACGGTGCCGATGTTGGCAATCGCCTGTCCGAACGGTGTCAGGTTGCCCGTGAATGTCGTGATGGTCTGTCCAGCGCTGTTGACCTCCGTCTTGGTCTCGATGAAGGCGCGCGTGAGGGCTTGCAGCCCGGCCTTCATCGCCTCGCCCATGTTCTGGCCGAACGACGCCTTCAGCAAATCGATCGCAGAGTTGAGCTGGTTCATCGCGCCCATCGGCGTGTTCAGCGCCTCGGCGAGCGACGGGCCGAAGCGCAGCTTCAGCGTCTCCGCCATCTTGACCAGCTCGTTGACGCCAAGCTCACCCGCTTCCATCAACTTGAAGATTTCGGCGGACGACTTACCAGTCGCCTGCTCCATGACGCGCATCGCCGGGATGACGCCGTCACCAAGCTGCTGGGTGAACTCTTCCGCCGTGATCTTGCCCTTGTTGACCATCTGGGTCAGGGCACGGAACGTGCGCTCGCTCTGTTCGGAGTTGGCACCAAGCGCCGCCAGCGCCGTCGAGAAGCCCTCGAAGATCGTCTTCGCGTTCTCGGCGCCGCCTTCCTTGCCCTGGAACGCCTGCATCAGGCCCTGGTAGCCCTTCAGCGCCTCCTTGAGCGGCAGGCCCATGTTGATCGCTGCCGTCTTGACGTAGTTCAGCTCCGCTGCCGCCATCGTGCCCGAGCCGGTCACGCCCGTGAGCTGCGTATTGAACTGCGTCACCGCGCGAGACGCGTCCCACGCGGACGTCACGAACTGTGCAATGCCTACGCCGCCGAGGGAGATACCGAACCCGGCGATCAGTCCGGTCGCCACGGAGGTTGCCGACCCGAGGAACTTCATCGAGCCCGCGAGCTTGCTGACGCTGCCTTCGGCTTTCGTCGCGTCGTCCGCGATCTTGAGAAGACCCGGCGGTGAGTTGAGCGCATTGATCGCAGACTTCAGCGTGCCGACTTTGCCCTGCAGCGCGGTGGCTGCAGTCGCGATCGTGTTGAGATCGTTGGCGAAGCGGTGCAGGCTCGGCGGCGCCTGCAGCGTGCTGAGCGCAGACGTCAGTCGCGTGATGTTGGTGACGACGGTGCCGATCTTGAGGCCGTCCAGGCGCTCCATCGACTTCGACACAGACGACAAGGCGTTGGCGGCAGAGCCTGCGTTCTCCAGGCCCTGCAGCGCCTTCGCCAACTTGTCGACGTTGTCAGAGACGGTCTTCGAGAAGCCCGTCATCTGACTGATGCGCTGGAGCGTGGTCTCCAGAGACGAGGAGCCCTTGAAGCTGTCGAGCTGCGTCTTGAGCGTAGTCAGGTTCGCGTTGATCGCCGCGAGCGAGGAGCTGGCATCGCCTACGTTGATTTTCAGGTCCAAGGCCATACTCAGCGTCTCCGTCTCGACTTCATGCTGCCCCGCCTGCCTTGACGCTTCTGCGCCATCGCCTGCTTTTTCCGGTGCTTCTCGGCTTCCTGCTCCCAGGCCTCGATGTAGTAGCCGTCGAGTTTGCCGATTACGCCGATGAGCAGATCATGCTCGCTCCGCCCGAACACCCCGAGATATTCCGCGTACGCGTTGATCTCGGAGAGCTGGATCGGTTGCGGCTGCGGGTGCCGGATGCGCCGAGTTGCGAGCGCCGTCCAAGCAGTCCACAGCCACTCAGTGCCTGGGAGAAGCCTCGGGATGGTGTCGAGCAATTTGACTTGCTTGCCCGACTTCCGCAGCTTCTCCAGCTCCTCCAGTTTCTTCGGGGTCAGCTTGTGCTTCGCCCAGAACTGAAGGAACTCTAGGAGTTTCCCTCCACGGCGGCCTGCTCTTCGGCGCGCCAGAATTCGAGCTGATCACAGACGTGCGTGACCGCCTTCGCGAAGTTCGGCAGCTTGGTCATCAGCTCCAGCGCCGCCTCCGGAGAGAACTTGATCGGCTTGCCGCTGCGATCGTTGATGCCTTCCCAGTCGACGAAGCAGCCCTCGGCGACGGTGGTGCGGAGGATGGTGTCCTGGATGTCCTGAGGCAGGACGCCGTTCTTGGCGGAGCTGCGGTACCGGCGGGCCAGTCGCTGGCGGACCGCCATCGCCTTACGGCTGGACAGGCGGCGAAGCTTGATGCGGATGCCCTCGGCGCCGAAGCCGTCGAACCAGCGGCCTTCCTCCTCGGCAGAGATGTCGGTCTCGAACACGTCGAAGATCGACACCGGAAGCTCGGTCGTCTTGTTGAAGTCGGCGGCGTTGGGGTCCACAGGCGGCGTGGCGGCAGTTTCGGTCATAGGTCCACTCCCAGGTTACTAGCGGCAGGCAGTCGGGCCCGGCGAAGGGAAAAGGAAACTCCGCCGGGCCCTACTCTCTCGACACGTCTCTTCGTGGTACGGGGTCGTTACGCGACGAAGGGACGGATCGAGGAGAAGCGGTCGATCATGAACTGCGTGTTGAGCGTGGCGTCACGCAGGGCGACGAACTCCATCTCTTCCATGACATCCTGGTCGATGCCCTCAGGAGAGATCGGATCACTGGTGATCTTCAGGGCCGGGATCGTGAACACGTAGAAGTTCTTGTCCGCGTCCGTGAAGTCATAGGAGATCGAGATCGTCGTGTGGTTGAGGAAGTCGTTGTAGAAGTCCAGCGTCTCGAAGTACGCGGTGAGCGTGCCCGTGAGCTGGAACCGGCCGTAGCCGATGCCCGCCGGGAAGCGGGAGCCGACGGCGGGCTGCTCGCGCAGAGAGGCCTCACCGGACAGCTCGATCGACATGATCGCAGCGTCGAGCGCGGTGCCGTTCTTCTTCGGCGTGCCGACGTTCGCGGTGGCGTTCATGACGTCGGTCGCCGTAGTCGGGCGGACCGTGTAGGGCGACGTGCCGATCAGCGTCGACGAGCGGGTCAGGGTCTCGCGACCCATGAACTCGAAGTCGATCGTGGCGATCTCACCCGCCGACACGTTGAACTCGAACGAGCCCACACGCATGCCGTTGCGGACGAAATACTTGGCGACGTCGGTGAAGCCGGTCTCGATCGTGAAGGACTGCTTCGTGATCTGCGACAGGACACCCGGGTTGCGCAGGTGCGAGCCCTTGATGACCACCGGCAGCGTGCCCGAGTTGGCGTCCGTCGACAGCGTCTCCTCGGTGACGATGGTGTCGTCGTTCGGGAG
>ERZ761578.77-NODE-77-length-12923-cov-4.716972_pt1 | contig 12923 bp, 13 predicted proteins | sample MGYA00512170_ERZ761578 | MGnify/ENA primary metagenome ERZ761578 (study PRJEB28899, sample SAMN03785562) | bioreactor sludge metagenome | biome: EBPR Sludge; feature: EBPR Bioreactor; material: 0.22µm filtered reactor supernatant | place: Saint Lucia: Queensland... | reverse complement strand
CGGCCTTTCCGCTACCTGGAGAACTTCAGCAATTTCCAATTCAGCTTCGCCGAAGAGGAAAAGAAGCTGCTTGACTATGCCAGCGCATCCGGCGGCGTCGACGCCTCAATCAAGCGCATTACCGACGCCACCGGCACGATGGACCTTCGGCACTTCACCGCCGATAACCTGGCGCTTGCCCTGTGGGGCACCACTGCCGACCTGACCGCCAACGCGATTGTCGACGAGGCTGGATACAAGATCGTCCCCGGGAAGTTCGTTCCGACGAAACGGCTGATCAACACGACCGTCGCGCCTGTCGTCAAAAAAGGCGCTACCACGGTCGATGTGGCTGACTACACCGTGAGCGCTGGCGGCATCACGATCGCCGCGGCGATCACGACCGCCGGCGTGGTATCTGGCGACGCTATCACCATCAGCTACACGCCGCAGGCCGGCGCCGATGTCCAGGCCCTGATCACCAGCGCGCCAAATGTCTCGATCCACGTCGAGGGCGTAAATGAGGTCGACGGCAAGTACACGGTTTTCAAGGGTTTCAAGGCCAAGCTCGGCGTTGCGCAAAACGTCGGCCTGATCGGCGATGACTTCGGCACTCTGCAGGTATCGTTCTCGCTGCAGAAAGATGAGACGATCACGACACCAGGCAAGTCTCAATATTTCGAGATGCAGCAGGCGAGCTAAGCCGACATGCCGGCCACTCGCACCATTCAGCTAGGCGAGCGCTCCGTCACCGTCCGCGAATTGACGGTGGCGGACGTGCGCGCTCTGCTGATCACCGCGCCGCGCCAAGCCGACCCGCTGCACGCGCTCGCCTTCGACGGATTCGGCTTGCATGACCTCGCCTGCCAGTGCGACGCAACCGCCGACGACCTCGAGCCATTCGCGCCGAGCGATCTGCAGCCGCTGGTCGATGCCTGCAAGGGCCTGAACCCGCATTTTTTTCGAGTGCGGGCGGCTCTGTCCGGAGTCGCCCGGATGATGCTGGCCGAAGCCGAGCGGATGGCATTGACCGATCATGCATCGCCCTGATCATGGCGCACGGTCACAGCGACCCATGGCGCTACCCGTGGCGGACGTATGAGATAGCCGTCGAGCTGGCAAATAAACAGGCGCGCGCATGAGCACGAAAGTTGTCATTACCGGCGACGCATCGGGAGCCATCAAGGCTGTCGAGCGCCTGAAAACCGAGCTGAACGGCCTGTCTGCGCTGTCGACAAAGGCATTCTCCTTCGGTGGCGCGCTCGCAGGAACTGGCGTAGTTGCCGGACTCACGGCGATCACCAAGAGCGTGATTGACGCCGGCGATGCGCTCGCGAAGATGTCGGTCAAGACCGGCATCGCCGTCGAAGACCTGAGCAAGCTGCAATATGCCGCCGACCTCTCCGGCGTCAGCACGGAACAGCTTGAGAAGGGCCTGGTAGCCCTCGGGCAACAGATCGCCGCCGCCGGCGCAGGCAACCCGGAAGCCGTCAAGCGATTCGACGATCTTGGCGTCGCTGTCCGCGGAGCTGATGGAAAGATCAAGGCCGGCATCGATGTCTTCTACGAACTGGCCGACGCCATCGCCGCCCTGCCTGAAGGCGCCGCGCAAACAAACGCTGCCATCGGGCTTTTTGGGCAGAAGGTCGGAAAAGACCTCGTTGTCGCGCTCGCTGGTGGATCGGAAGCCCTCAAGGCAATGGGCGCAGAGCTCGAAAGCCTCGGGGGGCTGATGAGCACTGAGCTGGCCAAAGCGAGCGAGGAATTCAACGACAACATTGACCGCCTCAAGACTTTGGCATCAAGCGCCGGCGTGTCGATTGGCAATGCGCTGATTCCGTCGCTGAACAAGCTGCTCGGCGAGTTTATGGCCGCCAAGCAAGCCGGGCTAGGTCTATTCGATTCCGTCGCCGTGACCGGTCAAATCGCCCCGTTGGAGGCGTCGATTGATCGCGTCAAGAAAAAGCTCGCCGAACTGAATGCCGAGAAGGATTCCGGAAAGGGGCGCGGCCTGCTGGGCGCAATCACCGGCGCGTCTGTGTTCGATGACATCGCCAAGCAGGAAAAGCTCCTCAAATTCTACGAAGGCTTGCGCGGGAAAGAAGCCGGCCAGGACGAGGACACGACGGCAAAGCGCATCGTCATTGCAAAGCGGCTATCCGACACGCTGATCAAGCTCGACCAGCTGCGCGGCATTGCGTCCGGCAAAGTCTCTGCCGAAGTGCTCGACGACGACACCAAGCGCACCGCGGCGCAGATCGCCAACGCCGAAAAGCTGCGCGACGCACTGAAAACAGCCTGGCAGGCGAGCATTGACGGCGCCCGCAAGGCCAGCGAGGAAGCCGCCAGTCTGGTCAGCAGCGCCGCCAACATCCGCAAGGCTGGCGTCGACAAGGCCGAGGACATCCGCCGCAGTGCGCTGCCGGAAGCAGATCAGGCCGCGCTCTACCAGCGAGACTATGCTCGCCTGTCCGACGAGGCCGTACAAACTGCGCTTCTCGCCAAGATGGCCGCGCAGCAAGGCCGCCTGGAAAATGCCGCCCGCCTGGCCGACGAAGCGACCAAGACCGCCGAGCGCGCCGCCAGGGCCGGCGACAAGCTGACGGCACCGGAGGACCGCGCCCGAGCGACTGAGCGCGTAGCCGATGCGCAGGCCACCGCCGAGGAAGCCCGCGCCGAAGCCAAAAAACGCGAAGCCGCCAATCTTGAGGACGTCGCCCGCGCGCAACAGGCGACGATCGCAGACCTCGACAAGCAAATCACCGACCTGCAGACCAAGGCCGCGGCCGTCAAGGTGCAAGCCGACATCACCCAAGCCGTTGGCGAAATCGCCACCCTTCAGGCACAGCTCAACGCGCTGCAGGACAAAACCGTGACAGTCACGGTAAACACCGTCCAAACAGGCGCTGAGGCGACTACCGCAGACGTCTCGCTGGATGGCTTCGCGCGAGGCGGCTACACCGGCCCCGGCGGCAAGTATCAGCCCGCTGGCATCGTGCACGCCGGTGAATTCGTGGTGCGCTCCGAGATCCTGCGCCAGCGTGGTGCACTGTCACTCCTGGAGCGACTCAATCGCTACGGGCTGTCCGCTATCCCCGGCTACGCCGACGGGGGCCTGGTCGGCCGCCTGTCTGTCCCCAACGTCCAACCAAGCGAACCAGCCAACGCCCGCGCCGCCGCCACCTTCAACTTCCCGGGCATGGGCTCCTATGCCGCCGAGCTCAAGCCCTACGATTTCGACCGCCTGCAGCGAGACTTCCAACGCGAGGCTCTGCGCAGTGGTGGGCGACGATGAATACCACTTTCCGGCCAGCCGTCGCAATCGCTGGCCTGCACCACCGGGCACTCGGCAACCGCCGGCCCGGCAACCCGCTCAGGACGACCGAATGACGATCAACGTCAAGAGCCTGACGATTCACCTGTACGGCACGGGGCATGCTGCCCTTGCCACCCTCAACCGCAAACTGGAGCGCATCATGGCCACCCAAACCGAACTCGCTGCACAACTGACCGCGATCAATGCCACCCTGACCAAAATCGGCGGCGAGACGCAATCCCTCCTGGATAAAATCCAGGAACTCGCCGCCGCGCTGGCTCAGGCCGGCGAGACGACCCCAGAAGTCGACGCCGCTTTGGCTGCTTTGACTGCCCAAGCTGACGCCGTCGACGCTTTGGTGGCTGATCTCCCCGTCACGCCTGACCCGGTGATCCAGGACCCGGTGATCCCTGATCCGATCGTCCCTGATCCGATCACCCCGTAACCCGTCACCCACCACCTAACCCGCACCACCGGGCATTCGCCCGGCCGGTGCTGTCTGGCCTAGAAAATGATCATTCTCAAGCTTGGCACTCTGGAGATCCCGCTACGCGCCGCGCTCGACATCGATCAGACCTACGAGTTCATTGGCGGCGAAACGACCTTGCGCACGATTTCAGGCGATGGGATCAAGCAGGAGACGTGGAAAAAGACGCGAACGACGATCAGCGGTGGCGGCTGGATTCCGCCATTGCTGCAGTCTCTCGACACGACCGCAGCAATGCTGGTCGCCTGCGTCGCCCCGCAAGCGCTGCTGATGGACGTCGGGCGCCAGGCGACGCTGCCAGCGGCTCGCCGCTCCGATGCGGGTCATACGCCATGGGCGGTTGCCCTGCTCCCGGACGGCGGAACCCGCGCTGCCTCTCTCGTGATCAATGGCAACGTCGCGACTGCCGGACAGGTGATCGGCGACACCATCGGATACATCGTGAGCTATTACCCGCTGCTGACCTGCTGGGTCAACCGGCCCGTGCAATCCTTCTCCCGTGGTGGCGCGTCCTACCGCTGGGAAATCGTCGCCGAGGAGGTGTGAGCCATGGCTGTTGATGCACAATGGGCCTATGTTGTCGTCATGATGCCGCTATCAGCGGATTTTTTAGACGCCCGCGGCAACGTCACGATCTTCGGCACGCTGACGGAGATCCTTGACACCGTCGGATCCCCGTTTGGTGCGGGCGATGCGGCTTTTTTTGGCGGCTCGGCGTCCGGCCCAAACTACTCCGGCGGGTCTGTTGACGGCTACGTCAATCTCTCGACTGACTTTTCCATTCAACTCGCTTTCCGCACCGAGGATGGAGGGCATGGTGGAGCGGACGCAGTGCTGATTCAGATCGGCGAGACTGGCGCTGCCGGAACGATGCGCATCATCTGCAACGCATCCTCCAACCCGGCGCAGCTGCGCGTGCAGTGTGACTCCGGCGCAGGCTACGTCGACCTCATCGGCTTCGTCGCGACCGATGTATCTGACGACACATGGCACTGGCTGCAACTCGACCGCATCACGCATACGTTCTACCTCTGGCTGGACGGTGTCCAATATTCGACGGCGACGATGGCCGTCGCCATGGGCGGGAATGGCGTCTATCTCGGGCAGGACGGGCAATCGCAAAATCTCTACAAGGGGTGGATGGCGCAGCTGCGCATTACGGTTGCTGACTATCGGGCGAGCCACGCTGTTCCGACGGACCCCTGGCCGCGTCCGACCATTTCCGGCACCGTGCTTGACCTGGCCGGCCTGCCCATTCGCCGGCTGATTCGAGTCATCCCGCGCGCGCAGGGTGTGCACGTGCTATCCGATCTGGTCACAGGCCAGTACACCGCCTATCCGACGACCTACGACGAGCAAATCGTGCTCCGCATCGATACCGACACCGACCCGCCCGTCGACGGTGTCGGTGTCGAAAATTGCCTCGTCTATGATCGCGTAACACCTGGCAGCTGACCATGCCTTACTCGCCGCCACTTTTCGACGATGTCGATTTCCAGAGCGATGGCGTTGTCTACGCCCCGCCGAGCTATTTCGGAGTGAACTTCTGGCTCGGTGCGCCGCCGGTCATCGTCTATCCGCCAACCTACTCGGGGACCGCCGGATCGGGTGGCGGTGCGCCTGGAGCATCGGCTGCCGTATGGGCCGCCGTCGTCCGCATTGCTGGCGTCGACCTGTCATCCCGCATTGTCGGCGACATCCGCATCGAGGCAAGCGAGGGCGCCGCGCGCATCGCCGAACTGACTATCTTGCCCGCCGCCGGCTCAACATTCGCGATTGCCGACTGGTCCGGCAAGGGGCTGACAATCGACATTGCCGACATGTCGTCTGGCGTTGCCACCGACCAGCGCCGACTCTTCACCGGCCTGATAGATACGCCTGCGCTAGACATGGAAACGCGCACAATCGGCCTTCTCGCCACTGACAACCTCCAGAATCGCGTCGAAGCGCTCAGCGCTGTCTCGATTGACCTGCTCGTCCCTGGGGGCTATCACTCGCCGGTCATCTTCGACCGCGCCGCCCGCGGCTGGTCCCGCGCGCAGGATCGCCTGGCGACTGTCCCAGCATCGCTCGACCTGAGCCCAACGGGCGATTTTCGGCTCACACCATGGGCGCCGCGTGCCAGCCCGAACATCGCGTTCACGGACGAGCACATCCTCGACGGATCGCTACGCACGACGCAAGCGGCGAGGCACCAGATCACCAACCGCGTCGACATCGATTTTGCCTACCGCTTCCCTCGGGTGAAGACGGAAGGCTACGAAATTGCAGATACCTACGTCACGCTGGGCAGCATCGGTGCACACGCCGCAGCCGGTAACTGGTTCCTTACCAGGGCTGCCGTCGAAGCCGCAATCGCCGCTGCGGGTGGCGCAATCTCGACGATCACCTATACCGATTTGCCCGCATTCAACGTCCCGCCCTGGGTCATGGGGCCCAGCGACTACCTGCTGTGCATGGGCTGGGTTGCGCTCGTGAGCTTCGATTACGCTCAACAGATCGAGGAGCAACACCAAATAACCGTCACGGCTCCAGAATCCATTGCCGTCGTCGGCACGCTGCGCGATCGACTGTCCGGCGCACTGGTCGGCGAGTATCCACCGCTCGAAGCTGTCGAGCACAGCATGTTGCTCTACGCTAAGTCCATCTCAACGATCCCGCCAAAAGACCGCGCGACCGTGTCCAATGGCTTTACCACAAGCGCCGACGTTACGCTGACGACAGACACAGACCGCGCCGCAGCCAATGCCGCGATGGAAACGCTGATTGCCATCGCCAAGACAAAAATATGGGCATCACATCGCCGTAACAGCGTGTCAGCATCCGTGGCCTTGAATCCCGACATTGATCTGCCGAGGACAATCGGCATTGAGATCCCCGGCAGGCTCAGCGCGCGCGGCAAATGCCAGAGCTTGACACATACCCTGTCGCCCGCCACCGGCCAGGCGACCACCAGCTTTTCGCTTGCGATCTGCTCTGTAGCGGGCACCGGCATCGTGCACCCGGATACGCCAATCGCTGCTCCGTCCGGATCCTTGCCGGCAACGACGCCGCTTGCGGACGTTCCGTATGCCGATTTCAACTACGGCCCCAACGAAGACCACATTCTGACCGTCACTTTCCCGGCGGTTGCAGACAACGAGCGCAACATGTCTATCCTGCCGCTGACATCGAGCTATTCAGCGGAAATCCTCGAAGACCTGTTCGATGTGACGTTATGACCGTCTCACTACCACCGCCTCGTCCGCCTGTTGGCGCCGACCTGGTGCAATCCCTGGAGGATATGGTCACTGCCACCGGGCTATCCACCTACCGGGCGAAACAACTGCCGCCCTCCGTCTCATCCCCGCCGATCCCGGCCCGAACCGGCAAAGCCAGCTCTGCAGGGGCGCCGGTGTGAACGCGGACAAGGTCGTCATCGCCCGCGAACATCTGGCTACAGGCGTTGGAACGACTACGCGGCGTAACAAGGTATTGCCCGCGCCGATTCTGCTTGTCCCGATCCCGGAACGCATCGGCAAGGCCGGCCCGCGCCTGGCTGCTGGCGATTACATCGAGTTTGACTATGCGCTTCGCACGCTCGAGAACGACAACGCGATGACGTACCAGTACGAGATGCTCAACACGCCGCTGATCGGCGACATGGTGCTTTACCTCCAACCAAGGCCGCGTGACACGACTGCCGGCGACTCAAACTATTTCCCGTCGGCTGTCAAACTGACGACCACCGACAGCCTGTTGACGACCGATTACCAGTTGCCGCTGCAGGCCGCGATCATCCGCCCGATCGCCGGCGCCGACAGGATCGCCGGCTTCGTCGCCGTCAATCCGGTGTCCGAGTGGTTCCCGAAAACCGACATCGTTCGCGGGCCAACCGGCGTGCACGCCATGGTGCGCAAAGCCAAGGTCGTCGACATGTTCGTCGACGGAGTGGATGAGAAACTCTACCTCAAGCCGCCTCCCTACGCAGCACCGGCTGGCAATGGCCTGTGCGTGCTCGATCAAATCACGAAGCTTGGCGACCCGTGGCACGGGCTTATCCAGGGCGGCACGATGCGCTTGCCAAACGGGGCGACGAGGCCGGCGGCAAGGCCCGGCCTGGTTAATGGCAACCTCTATGCGCTGGTGCCCTATGGCGTCACGCCAACAGAATCAGCAGACGCCGCCGATGTCGCGGCCGGCCGAACCTGGCTGAATTACGGCCTTCTCGCAGGCTTCTGTCTCTACGAGCAGTCCATCGCCGTCTATGGTGCATCCTGGGTCTACATCGCCCCGGATAATTCCACCTGGCGAGTCCAATATACGCACAGCTTTGACCTTGGCGTTTGGGGGCTAAGCCTGCGCTTTTATCCGCTGCGCCGAACATTCCTGACGCTGGACAAAGGGGGCGGTCTCGTCCAAACGATTTTCGCACCGATCAACCCAAGCAGCTCGGCTTACAGAAACGGCGTGCTGTACGACATCGACAGCAAGGGCGCCAACGCGGTCTTATTCAACGATTTTGGCGTCAACCGCGGCGCGTCGCTGATCAACATTCAGGGCATTCCGCCGGCTGCAACGGCGACCAACACATTGCTGTGCGACGGGTCTCCAGCTGGCAACGTGTACAGCATGTCAAAAAGAGTTATAAGCAGTTTCAGTAAAAAAACGTGGCTTTATCAGACGCTGCGTTTCAACGAGGTTACGGGCGAGTCAATCTTTGGTCCTGAGACAGAGTACACGCAGGACCAACTGATTCCGGACCCCGAGCCACCCGATTTTTTGCCGCCACTGCCACAACCAGATTTCCCTTGGTCGCTCGGGTGGCGGATTGGATGGAAGGAGACGAAGCAAGGAAGTACCGTGTCAACAGAGTTGATCATCGGCTATGCGTTCGACGCTGCCGATAATCTGCAGGAAGTGCTTTATGTAACTGTCGAGATTTATGCATCCACGGAAAAACCTATTGCCGGCAATGAATATGCTTTTAGACCGCCTAGCGTGGTTACTGGCGACGGTGGGTCGTATACGCATTACACAAAAATCGGAGGCGTCGTAAGCGATCCCGTCGAGTGGCTTTTCGACGGCATAACTCTAGCCAACGCAACGCCGAACGCCTATGGCGAATTCTTTATCTACGGTGTTGGCAACATAACGTTGAACGTAGAACGGTACACGAATCGAGTCTACGGCATGGCTATCAGAAAAATCGGCGAGACGCATTTTAACTACCTGCCGCCCGTTTCGCCTGATGGGCCGTCGCCCTATGTGGCAGACATCGTTTCAGCTTTCAAACCTTTTGCCACTTATCATCCGATAAAGCAGCTATTGGTATGGGAGACCGGCTTTGTGCAGTTCATCTAGGAGGTTTAAACCAAGCCATGTTCACACCCCTTGAGCTTGAGCTGCTGCGACTCGCCGCTCCGATCGCCGCGGCACTGTTCGCCTCGTCATCCGGCATCGCCGTCGCTGTCATCAAATGGTACTGGGGATCATTCGTCGAGCGCATCGATGCCCTTGGCGGTTCCGTGTCCGCAATGGATAAAAAGCTGGGCGTATTCGAGGCAGACGTGCGTGCCCAGCTCGCCGAAATCCGCAGCCAGACCCAACATCGTGATGATGTGATGGCCGGAAACGTGGCTGCGAGGATCCAGCGGATCGAAGGCATCTGCGAGACGCAGCACGGCATCAAGCCGCTGCGCCGTCACGACGACACCGGCGGCGCATCGTCCTGGCTGCAATCGAGCGACATCACCGGCATCGGCGCACGGTGAAGCGTCGCGCCAGGCTGAATTGCTGGCTCGTGGCGATGTGGTTTTTGGGCGCGTCGTGGTGCGCATACCCGATCGCGATTCGCCGGTCACACGCCTTTCCGCTCGTGCCACACTTCATCGCCACCCTGCCCGTCCGCTGGCGCCGATTCTACGCCGTCGAGTACATCCCGCCGCGCAGACGCCGTTGGACGCTGGATGATTTCGTACTCCTGTTTCGTGGGCGATACCGCATGACGGAGTATCGAGCGGTGTCCGTGCGCTGGTTTGATTCGCGCGAAGATTTGCTCGCGCATCAGGGGCGCGCGATCGGCGATCGGGAAATGAAAGGCCGCCCGTAGGCGGCTGGTTGTGCTGTCCCTTTTTCAGCGGTTTGCGGTACGCCATCAGGGCTGACCGGATCATTTTTCGGCCTTTGATCTTGCCGTTTTGCCCTGTCGGATTGTCCGGGCCAGACGCCAGCGCGGTCCCCGCTGGCAGGTATCAGGGTCTTCTCAAGCGCCCCTGCGGCGCCCCTCAGCAGGGGCCGTTCGCCTGCGTCTGGTTGATGGCGCATTGTGCGCCAATGGTTGCTGTTTTTGATGCGCGGCAAGCTTGCGGCTACTCGTCGTCGTCAAGCGCTCTAAAATACAGCCCTTGTCCTGCAACATTGGACTTCTTGTATTTCTCGATTCCAGCGGATATTTCCTCTGCTGTCAGGAAGCCGCCGTTAATAGCGTCTGCAATACATTCGGCTTCGGTGTCGCCAAATCCGAAATCTTCAAAACCGCTCGTCAGTGCCATCTTCATTTTTTTGCCCTCAGTTTTCTGAAGCTCTTCCCGAAGCCAGCTGGTGGTTATGCTTCGTCAGGATCTCGTGTGGCGACCTCCTCGCCGTGGTGTTTTTATAGGCCACTGATATTCAAAGCCAGGAGCACCCCGTGACTGCATGCCGCCACAAAGCAATTCATCCGGCGCGTCCATCATCCGCCCATGTTCGGCGGCTTCGCGTATCGCGAATTCGTTCATGTCCTGCCTTTCTTGCTCTTCCCATTTTTTTCGGTTTGCTATCCGAGCGCGCAACTCAGCCCGCAGCCAGGCCGTTCGCCCGAGCCGCTGCCACTCCTGCGCCTCGGCTTCCGTGACGTTGGCCACGATTCTGACGCTCGCTACTTCAGCCGGCGGCTTCGGCTTGGCTCCGGAGTTTTCGCGCCGTCCGCCGCGCTTGTTTTGCTCAGACATGCGATGCTTTCATGTCGACGATCAGGTTGCGATTGAAATCTTCATTGACGACGCGTAGATACGCGCCCCCGCGCTCGCCAAACTGCCCTCCGCACTGGCATCCTGAGATGCCGCATAGCGTGCGCCTGGCGCGCACCACTGTTTCGCGGCTGACTTTGTGATAGCCGGCGAAACGGCCATCCTTGATTTCAACCGGGGCAATCGTGACTTCCGTTCCGTGGAATTCGTTTGTCAGAGTAACTCTCATTTCGCTCTCCTGTGTTTGTTGATCGAATGACTACATTGTCCATGATAATCAAAGTAAGTCAAGCGATTTTTGACAGCCACGTCGAAATATTTTTCATGCCAAAATGCTGAAATCGTTTCCGCAACTGGCCATTACAACAAGCAGCCGCAAGGCATGCAGGAGTGCAAATTTCCCATAGTTGCGGAAATAAAGCGACCATATATGCTTGATTTCGCTGAATTGTCTGTCAGACGGCCAAACAGCGCGCTCATGCCGCCTGCAGCTCATCGGCCGCCTGGACGATGCCGCTTGCTTCGAGCTCGATCTGTATCTGCTCGGTCATGGAGTAGCTGATCAGCCGCTCCCTGGGGATGGTGAGGTATGCCGCGTGGCAGCGGTCGGTCACTGTCTCCGCCGCCTGGATGAGCTCGAGCGTGAGCAGTTCGCCGGCGACCAGGGCCAGGTACAGCTGGCGCAGTGGTGTAAGGTCGATCGGCAGCGATTCGCCGGCGACAATCCTTTCCCAGCACGCGACCCAGCCTTCGAGCGCCGGGCAGACCTCGCAGCGATCGCCGCCCCATATCTGCATGATCGGGCGATCGCCGACTGCGTCTATCTCGCCGCGTTTGAGCACCGCCAGCAGCTGGTACAGCGGTGCAAAGGTCTGGTACGCCTGATGGATGTGCGGTGCGCGCTGCATGTCCTGTCGCGCCGTCTTGCCGGGGTTGTGCCGCTTGCGCGGCTTTTGCGAGCGTGGCATCGTGTCACCTCATGTGCTGCGTGTTTGGCTCGCCGGTCCGCTTTTCTTCCCGCTCACCAAAAATTGGCTAGGCGTCCGGCCAGGTTCTTTGCTCGGTGCTGGGGTCAGTTTTGCTGCCATTGTTCGCCAATCAACTCGGAAAACTCGGTGGTCATTTCATCCGATGCGTCATCAACGCACCGCCTGCAACAGGCACGACCTCGAGCGTTCCAGTGCCCGTATTGCTGATTTTCCGGTCACTGAGCGTTTGCGGCAAAGCAGGAATTTCAGGTTCATCGATTCCAACTTTCTTCCCGGAATTGACCAGCTTCGTGTAATCGATTTCGCATCTTGCAGTGTCGATGATCCTCCCGGCAAGGTCGCAAACGGCACGTGACTGCTGCAAAACCTCCGGCGCTGGATTTTTTTCCCTGATGGCAGCAAGCTGCGCAAAGAGTTGATCCCGGAGCACGTCGAGAGTCGATGGAACGTCATTTTTCATCGGTGGTTTTCCTCCTGATTTGTCGTAAAAGTGCGCCTTTAAGCTGCCCGATATGCGCGATTTCCGGGCCGTAGTTGTGAATCGAGTTCCTACGCATCAGCTCTGCTCGAGACACAAGCTCGAGGTTATCGATTGCAACGTTGCTCTTGTCTCCGTCGCGAAATGTGAGAGCCATGCCTTTCGGAATCTTTCCACTACCGGCTTCCGCCCACACCAGATGATGAACCGGCACCCAGTCCCGCGGCGGGTAGCCGGTTTGGGTCATCTTGCGTTGGCGGTATCCGTGGATCAGTCGTTCGCTTCCAATCGGCAGGTAATTGTGCGGCAAGCTTTTTGGCTGAAAACGCGTTTGCACCGATCTTCCGCCAGCGTCATGTTTCAACCCCTTGTTCCATGTGGCGTGTCCCGGCTGGAAGCCCGTCCATCCCGGCGACTGATGCGCACGCCTGGCGCACTCCTGCAGGTGTGCTTTCATCCACAAAGGGTCTTTTTTGATCCTGAGCGCTACAGCCTTGTCATGCAGCTGCCCGGGCTTCAATCCGAGCTGTGCGGCGAGTTCATCCGTGCGCATGGTCGGATACCGTTCCGAAAAATACTGTTCTTCCTCGCGCGTCCAGACGTGGCGAGGATGATTCGTGCGCTTTACCACGCCACATCGTCCTGCGTCAGCAGGTTGTAGCCAGCGCAGTGACCCTGCCGGATC
>ERZ761578.73-NODE-73-length-13183-cov-8.749162_pt1 | contig 13183 bp, 14 predicted proteins | sample MGYA00512170_ERZ761578 | MGnify/ENA primary metagenome ERZ761578 (study PRJEB28899, sample SAMN03785562) | bioreactor sludge metagenome | biome: EBPR Sludge; feature: EBPR Bioreactor; material: 0.22µm filtered reactor supernatant | place: Saint Lucia: Queensland... | reverse complement strand
GGAACGACGTTGATGACAAAGAGGCAGCGCTTCGCAAAGCAACCGATTACATGCTTCAGAACTACCGGCTTGGTTGGAAAGGCTATCGAGTCAATCCGGAACAAGCTTTGGATTGGCCCCGCTACGAGTGTTACGTCCCGGGATCGAGCAGGTATCCGACTGACTATCTTGTTCCTTCGAATGTAGTTCCGGTCGAAGTTCGAAACGCCTGTATTGAATTGGCTCTAAAAGCCACGGTTGAGGAGCTGAATCCTGACCTGACTCAGCAAATTCTCAACAGCAAAGTCGGCCCACTCTCTGTCACATATTCAGAGACCTCGCCGCAGCACAAGCGATTTCGGGGCATTGATATGATGCTGTGTCACTTGCTTACCGGAAATGGCGTCACCGTGAAAGTAAGCCGGTCATGAGCGCGAATAAAGTGATTGAAATGCCCAACAAACAGGCGGAAGCAACATCAAGGGCCATTCGCGAGATCCAAGAAATCCTGCCTGCGGTCATTGAAGGGCAAAGGGCCTTAGCTCAGGTAACACGGGCGCGTTATCTTGCCTTGATCAAGGAAGGCTTTAGCCCGGAACAAGCATTGGAACTTTGCAAACAATGAGCATTTACTCCGATCTTGCCAAGACCGCGCTTGGCTTGCTTTCACAGTTTGGACAAACGGTGACTCGACGTGAATACGTGTCAGCAGCTTATGACCCCGCAACCGGGACGGCAGCACGGACGTTTGTTGATACCTCCCGCAAAGGGGCGATTTTTGACTTTGGTCCGGGCACAACCACTATTCGAGGGCAGCTTATCCAAGTCACCGATCAGCAATTGTTACTTGACGCTACCGGCCCGGTAACTCTCAACGATCACTTTGTCGTAAATGGTAAGGAATACACTGTGGTCACACTGGGAGAAATAAGCCCGGCTGGAACCCCGGTCATTTACGATCTTCATCTTCGAAATGGATGACACTGCTCGTCATCAAGACTGAGACAAATTGAATGGCCGCTTTTGTCACTGATCTGTCCAAATTTGCAGCCAAGGCAAAGGGCAATATGGACGCTGTTGTCCGGAAGGTTGTTTTGGATGTCGGCATTAGTGTGGTTCAGAAATCGCCGGTCGGTGACGGGGATTATTGGAAAAGTCCGCCGCCGCCCGGATATGTTGGCGGTCGCTTTCGAGGCAATTGGCAATATACGTTCAACGCTATGTTGACCGCGAAAGAAGTGGATGTCATTGACCCGTCTGGTAGTATGTCGATTGGGCGAATTTCAAAAGGACTGGGCGAACAAGCAACCGCAATGGGAATTCACTACATTTCCAACAACCTTCCCTATGCCAAACGACTGGAAGAAGGGTGGTCTTACCGGCAAGCTCCGCAAGGTATGGTTATGCTGACGGCGGTGGAATTTCAAACATTCTTTCGAAAGGCTGCAGCGAAACTATGAGCACGGTTAAAGTCAAAGCTGCGTTGGAAATGGCTTTGGATGCAATGGTACCCGCTTTGGCGACAGCCTGGCCCAATGTTGCCTTTACGCCGCCGATTGACAGCTCAACTCCTTGGCAAAGGGCAGACGTTTTGTTCGCCGCTCCGGAGGATTTAGAGATCGGTTCCACCTATCATCGAGAACAGGGAGTGTTCTTGGTGACCTTGTCTTATCCTTTGCAAACAGGAACTGGGGCCGCGCAGACGAGGGCCGAACTTCTACGTGGCATATTTTTTAGAGGCGCAACGTTCACAAACGCCGGGGTCGTCGTTACAATCGAACAGACCCCGGAAATCCCAGCCGGCTTTGCTGACGGAGATCGTTGGGTGGTCCCCGTTAAAGTAAGGTTCTTCGCAAACATTTGAAAGGTCTAAGCCATGCCACTCGCGCAAGGTATTAAAAAGCAAACCATTTTCGGTACTCAGGTCGCGCTTGGCACGCCCAAGACCGGAGCAGGCGGGCAAGTTCTCCGCCGTCGTACTTCAACATTTACCGCCACGCGGGATATGTTCGAGAACGATGAGATCGTATCTCATCAGCAATCTACCGGCGTCACCTACGGGTTGAAGAAGGTGGAAGGTAAGCTCGAAGGGCTTCTGTCCTCCGGCACTTACAAGGATTTGATGGCCGCTGGTTTGCGGAAAGCTTTTGCCGCCACATCCGCAATGTCAGCCGGCACCGATGTTACAGCCACCGTCAGCGCTCCGCAATTCGTCGATGCTTCGGCCGGTTTCTTGACTGCAGGTCTCAAGGTAGGCGACGTCGGCCGTTGGTCAGGCTTCACGGCCGGTGGGGTCGGCAACAATGCTCGCAATTTCCTGATTACCGCATTGACCGCCGGCAATATGACCGGAATCTTCTTGGACGGCCTTCCTGCGGCAGCCAAGACGGCTGGCGATTCTGTCACCTTCACGGTTGTCGGCAAGAAGTCGTTGGTGCCGCTCACTGGGCACACTGACGTTTTCTTCACCTTTGAAGAATGGTACTCCGACCTCTCCCGTTCCGAGCGTTTCGACGACTGCAAGGTCAGTGCAATCAGCCTGAATCTTCCGGCAACTGGCAATGCCTCGATCAGCTTCGACATTGTCGGGCTTTCGAGGACGCTTGGTGCGGCGCAAAGCTTCACCACGCCGGCTGCTGAAACGGTCACCGCCGTAATGTCTGCTCTCAACGGTTCGATTTTCGTGCAGGGTGCCGAGGTCACGAATATCACCGGAGCACAGATCACCATCGATGGTGGAGTGAAACCCGTTAGCGCGGTGCTTGGGTCGAATGTTTCGCCGGACATGGATCGCGGCCGCATCAAAGTAAGCGGATCCTTCACTGCCTTGTTCGACTCGGCCACGCTTCAAACGCTCTATGACGCCGAAACGCCGATCAGTCTGATCATTGTAGCCACAGTTGATCCGAGCGCGACCTCCGACTTCATGACCTTTACCATGGGACGCATCAAGCTCACCGGCGACGCCCCGGACGATGGAGAGAAGTCGATCCTTCGGACATACCCGTTCACCGCCGAGTTGAACAGCGCCGGCGGTGCCGCCTTGGCATGGGATCAAACCATCATCACCATTCAGGATAGCCAAGCATGATCCCTCTCGACCTCGCTTCTCTCGATACTGTTGCCGCTTGCGACGCCGGCGCGGAGATCGAGCTTCGGCATCCGACAACCGATGAGCCGCTCGATATCTTTATCTCGGTGCTCGGTCGTGATTCGCAAGTCTTCAAGGATTACACCCGTCAATCAATCAATGCCAGGCTCCGGAAAGAAGCGATGAACCGGAAGCGCGGGCGTGATCCGGAAGTGACAACGGTCGAGGCAGCCGAGGAAGACAGCACGGCGGCGTTGGTCGCCTGCTCGATTGGATGGCGGACTGGGGATGTCAAGACCTTGCTTTTTCGGGGCCAGGAATTGCCATTTAACTCGGCCAACGCCCTGCTGGTTTACAATGCCCTGCCGTGGATCAAGCGGCAAGTGGATGAAGGGATTGGTGATCTCGCAAATTTTTTGAAGGCCTGACTTGCGAGCTTGAAGAGTTTGCCAAGTCAGAGTTCGCATTGCTGGAAAGGCAAGATGATGGGGAAACGTTAAAAACCCATCTTCTTAGTCTTTTCCGGCAATCGGGTGTTATGCCTGCACAGTTGGCAGAAGCTCCGGGGTTGCCAGTTCTGTGTAATCATGTGTGGAATTGGTTCACGGAACTACATAACGAGCGGCGAAACGGTGAGCGGTTGAGTTTGGTTGATATTCGCGAGTGGTCTCAAACGGTCGGGATGCCGCTTGAAACTTGGGAACTAGCCGCCATCAGAAGGTTAGATACTCTTTGGTTGAAAGCACAATATGAGCAGCAGCGCGGATGTAGCGACACTGGTTTTGGCGGTTGATGCTAATGCGGTCAAGCAAGGTGGAGTTGAGCTCGATAAGCTGACCGAAAAGGGCAAGACGGCCGAAACCCAGACCAAAAAACTGACTACTGCGACCGGGGTGCTTCGCCAAGCTTATGGGGACATAGCCAAAGCATTTGCCGCTTGGAAGGTTGCCGACTTTGTCAAGGATTCGTCCATGATGGCCGCTCGATTTGAGACCATGGGCATTGTCATGAAGATCGCCGGCAACAACGCCGGTTACACTCGAGCGGAAGTTGAGAAATACTCCAAGGCATTGCAAGAGCAAGGCATCTCTATGATGCAGTCGCGGAATGCTGTTGTCCAACTTGCAACAGCCAACATTGATCTTGCCAAGGCGAGTGACCTTGGTCGCGCTGCTCAAGATTTGGCGGTGGTTGCCGGAATCAATTCGTCTGAAGCAATGGAACGAATGATCCAAGCAATTAAATCCGGCGAGATTGAAATCCTTCGCACTATGGGGATGAATGTCAGCTGGGAAACTAGCTATAAGAAACTTGCCGGTCAGATCGGGACGAGCTCCGACAAGCTTACCGAACAACAAAAGGTCATGGCCCGGACCAACGCTGTTCTTCAAGAGGCAATCTCATACCAAGGCATTTACGAGGAGGCAATGGGAACCGCCGGCAAGGCGATTACCTCGCTCACTCGTTACTGGGACAATCTCAAAATCAAGATGGGTGAGTTGTTCCTGCCAGCTTTGAGCGATTCGGTAGATACTCTGACACGCGCCCTGAAAGCTTCGAATGAAGAGTTAGACAAGGCGAGCAGAGACGGCACAGTTCAGAACTATGGCAAGTCGCTGGCATTGATGGTTGAATGGAGCACGAAGGCGGCGATGTTGATCGGCAACGGATTCGCTGCTGCGGTTGGGTATATCACCCGCCTAGGCGCCGCCGCTGCTGCTCAGGCAAAGTTTTTATGGGAAGGCAATGTTGTCGCTGCTCAAGCGGTCAAAGAGGCTTGGAAACTTGACAATCAAACCGCGTTGGCCGGCGCATCGGCCTTTTCCGAGAGTGTTTTGAACGGCAAGCCGCCTTCAACGCAGGCGCCAAAAACCTCATCCATGAGCGAAGAAGAACGGATTAAGAAAGGCGCAGCTGCCCGAGCCAAGGCAGAGGCCGAAGCCGCAGCAGCTGCAGCTGCCAAGAACAAAGCCGGAGCGATTGACAAGGAAGCATCGGCGTATTCCAATTTGGCCAAGTCAATTCGTGAAAAAACTGCCGCGGCGATTCTTGAGGGCAATGGACAAGAGAAATTGACGGATGGGCAAAAGGCGGCGGCTAAGTTTGCCGAAGACATCGCCATGGGTGAGTTGAAGCTGACCGCAGCTCACAAGGCAGCGATTACCGTGCTGCTGGAAAAACAGATTGCGGTCGAGAAGCAGAACCAGCAGGCGAAGGTTTACGCCGAGGCCTTGGAAAGCATTAAGAAAACTGTGGTCACTGCCGATGATGCCACGCGGGAGTTGAACGATGCTCAAAAGGCCTTGCTCACTCTCATGCGAGATCCTGAGTGGGAGTCAATGCCTGATGTGTGGAAGCAGACGGCGATTGCGGCGACCGCAGCAGCAACGGCCGAGATTAAAGTGCTCGAAATCAGGCGTGAGATGGACAATCTCATTGCCAACACCGATACTGCAAAGCTCGAGAAGCAACGCGAGTTGATGCAACGAATTGCCGACGCTTATCTGGATGGCAAGTTCGGTGTCGAGGGTTCGGAAGAAGCTGTCAAGAGATATGCAGAGGTGGTAGATGTTGCGCTCGAACGCAGAGCTACTGCTTTGGAAAAGGAAGCCGACGCTTTAGACGAGTTCACGAAGTCTGCTACTCAGAACATGCAAAAGGCGTTGGCAGATTTTCTGTTTAATCCGTTTGAAGCAGGCACGAAAAACATGCTCCAGAGCTTCGGGACGATGATTCAGAAAATGATCGCTCAGGCGGTCTCCGCCGACCTAATGCGACGTCTGTTTGGAGACATGGGCAAGACTGGAAATATTGGCGGATGGATTGGTGAGTTGCTCGGTGGGTTTGGCGGAGGAGGAGGCGGCGATGCCTTACCTCTCGCTGGCTCACTGGGCGCCGCCGGCGGTTTGCCGCTTCCGTCTTTCGGCGTTGGTACCGATTATGTTCCTTATGATATGGTCGCGAAAATCCACAAGGGTGAGAAAATCACTCCGGCCTCTGAAAACAAGCAACTGGACAATGGCAACCATCAAGGTGCTGTTTATAATGTCACTGTTGTCGTTCCAAATGGGAGCCCGTTGGAAACAAGAAGGGCGGCTGGAATCGGTACGCGGGAAGCTTTGGCAGTGTTTCGTGCGGGTCAAAGGTACGTTTAATGGGCGCGTTTCTTGAAGAACGACTGTCGGTTGCGGTGAAGTACGGAGCGTCTTACGGGGACGCTTATTCGGTTGAGATCACCAAAACCAAGAACGGAAGCGAGTACCGCAGTCTTTTGCATCCTTTCCCGGTTCGAGAGTTCCATTTCGAGTTCGATGCCAAGGCAGCCACGCTCTATCAAAACATTGCCAATACGTACCACCGAGCGTTTGGCACGTATGCGGGGTTTCGGGTCAAATGTCTTGATGACTATACTACCAACGCGCAAACCAATTCTCCCACCGCGTTTGATCAGGCTCTAGCGACCATTTCGCTCGGGGCTACCTATCAACTCCAGAAAGTATACGGAGAGGGTGGAACCCCGCTTTCTATCGGCCGCCCGTATCGCACCATTTTCAAACCGGTGGCCGGAACAGTGCTAATTGGAATTGCCGGGGTACTTATTCGATCTGCTGACTGGTCTGTTGATACAACTACCGGGGTGGTCACATTTGCTGCCAACGTGACCACGGGAGTTGCTATCACTGCTGTTTCCAAGGCCAATCCTTGTGTTATCACGTACGCTTCAACGCCGCCGTTTGTGACGGGACAGGCGGTCAATTTGTCTGGGTTTGGTGGGATGACTCAGTTGAATGGTCAACGTTCACTGATTACGGTATCGGGCAATAACGTCACGCTGACCGGAATAAACTCGTTGGCGTATGGCACTTGGACAAGCGGCGGAACTCTGAATACTCGTCCGCAAGCAGGAGAAACCGTTACCGGAGGATGTGAATTTGATATCCCGGCCAGGTTTGACAGCGCGTTAAACATCACTCAAAATCTGATTGATTACCGTGACATTGCCGCCTTGACTCTGCTGGAACTTCTCAACCCGTGAAACCCGTCGTTGCCGATTATCGTTATCGAGTCATTTGTCTTCGGATCGTTCCGAAGATTGGGTCGTCTATTTATTTGACGCATTTCCCAAGAGACTTGACGATGAATGGCCACACATACCTCTCGGCCTCGGGGCATGATTTTACTGGTTACACAGCAACTGCGACGATGTCTCCTTCTATAATCGATTTGGAAGGTATTGCGGGGTTATCTGGAATCGGTTACGATCAAGTTAATAGCGGTCTGTTTGATGGGGCTCGTGCCTATTTGTTTGCGACGACTTGGAATAATCCAATAGAGGATCAAGAGCCGATTGTTGCCAGTTTCCTTGGCAAAACTACCCTAATGGATTCGCGTTACAAAATTGAAGAGATGTCTCTGTTGGACGCGATCGGGCAAACAATCGGGCAGACCTACAATGCACAGTGTTCGAAAACCTTCGGTGGTCAGGAATACGGTGGTTGTATGGTCAATCTCGCTGCCAATGGAAACACAGTCTCTGGTACTTTGACCGGTGTTACCAACTCGTCTTCTTTTGCGGATTCCGGACGAGCTGAAGCTGCGGATGTTTTCGGCGGCGGAACGATTCAATTTACCAGCGGCCCAAACGCCGGACTCAAACCGCTCGAAATTAAAAGCTTCTCCGGCGGAGCATTCGTTACATTTGAACCGTTTTATTATCTGCCTGCAATTGGGAATACCTACACTGCAGTTCGAGGATGCCGAAAAAGGCTCTCAGACTGTCAGGCTCGGGCTGGTGGAAGCAATGTTCTCAACTTCGGTGGGTTTCCATGGATCCCGGCCGGCAGTACCTATGCTCATATAGGGCAGAGATGATCGTAACAGACGATATCCTTGCGGCCGCTCGTGAGTGTGTTGGGACGCCGTTTTGGCATCAGGGACGCCAAGTTGGGATCGGTCTGGATTGTGCCGGTGTTGCTGTGCATGTTGCGCAGTGTGTTGGGATCAATTACTTTGACGTTTCCGGGTATGGGCGAACCCCGGCAGGCGGACAGCTTGAACGCGCGTTAGATGAGCAGCCGGGTCTGCAGCGAGTTTTTATCAATGACAAACAGCCGGGCGATTTGTTGCTGATGCGGTTTGCCAGCGACCCGCAACACTTGGCAATCTATGCGGGCGAAACCATGATTCACGCTTATGAGTCTGTTGGCGTCTGTTGCGAGCACCGACTATCCTCGATGTGGGCAGCCCGCATTGTGCGCGTTTATCGCTTTGTCGAGATTGAGATCGAGGAATGAGTAGCGGCGGACAAATAGTTGGCGGAGCACTTGGCGCGGTAGCTGGATTCTTCCTTGCCGGCCCGCTTGGCGTAAAAGCGGCAACTGCGATGATGTACGGTGCGCAGATCGGGATGATGGCCGGCGGTTATCTTGACCCGCCCAAAGGTCCGACTATCAACGGTCCTCGCCTTAGTGATCTCTCTGTCCAAACTAGTACCTACGGCTCAGTAATTCCTCGTGTTTATGGCACGGTAACAGTCAATGGAAATGTTTTTTGGCTTGAGAATAACACGATCAAGGAGACCGTTACCAAGAAGAAACAGGGAGGGAAGGGTGGCGGTGCCAAAAGTACCACTCGTACCTATACCTATTCGGCAACATTTGCGGTTGGATTGTGCAAAGGGCCAATCGCTGGTGTTAGACGGATTTGGATTGGTGCTGACTTGTATTATGATGCTGGCAGTAATGATCCCGCTACGATACAAGCGAGCAATGCTGCTGCGACAGGGTTTGAAGTTTACAACGGCACCGATACGCAAGCCGCGGATCCTCGTATACAAGCGACACTTGGAGTAGCAAACACTCCCGCATGGCGCGGTCTGGCGTACATTGTTTTCTCCGATTTGCTATTGGCCAAGTACGGCAACTCGCTTGCCGGCGCACAAGTGCGCGTCGAGGTGATGCAGCTCGGCGTCACCTACACCTACCCGTACCAGCTATTCAATATGCCGAGCGGTAACGTCTGGCAGAAAGGGTGCTATGACGGCGCGGTCTACTGCACGACCGCCTACTTTTCGCACGTCGTAGCGGTATCTACAGACGGCCTCTCGTGGCAGCAATATGCGCTGCCGGATAGCGCCTCAGCACGCTATGGGGTCGCATCGGACGGCAATGGCATACTGCTGTGCTACGGGAGCGCCAGCAGTTCGGTGGGCTGCATCTGGAGATCGGTCGACCACGGAGTTTCTTGGTCTCAAGTATTGCCGCTTTGGATCACGATACTGGATATTCAGTGGAACGGCTCGTATTTCCTGGCGACACCCTCTAGCGGTTCGTTTTACACCTCCGTAAACGGGCTGACATGGAACGCGCAGTCTCCGCCAACCGGCGGTTGGTACAGCGACAATCCAGTATGGCATCCAGGATCCGGGCATTGGTACATCGTCGATGTGACCGGTAGTGACCCAACCGTTTACAGATCGCCGACGGCAACTACTGGGAGCTGGTCGCTCGTGCACACTCTCTCCGGCGATCTGAACAACTTCTCGCACGGCTGCGTGCACAAGGATCGTATCCTGTTTATCGGCATGGGCACCGGTGGTAGTGGGTACGGCCCTATGATGGTTTGGTCCGACGATGGAACAACGTGGAGCCAGATCAACGTACCAATTAGAGAGTACTGGATGCTCTCCGACGGCGACAACGTCTGGGTCGGGGACGGCGGAGGCAATGGAACCTGCTATTACAGCCCGGATGGAGTTGATAACTGGACCTACTACGACGGACCAAACCTTGGGTTGAACCACATGGCGTTCTACGCCAATTTTCTGCTCATCGCCGTCCCGTCGGGCTCGGGCCAGGGCTTCCGCATCACCAAGCAAATCTCCAGCCCGCTGCCTATCGTCCTCGGCGAGATCGTCAGCGCCGAGTGCCTGGAATCCGGCCTTCTCACCGCAGCAGATCTCGATATCACAGCGCTTACCCAAACAGTTCGGGGTTATCGCATTGGTTCACTGGGTTCGATTCGAGCCGCTCTTGAACCGCTGCAGGCGGCTTGGCCGTTTGATATTGTCCAAGCGGGATATAAAATCAAGTTCGTAGCCCGAGGTGGGGCATCTGTGGTCACCATTCCAGCATCCGACCTAGACGCACGTTCGGATGGAAGTGCTCCCGGAGTGCAGCTAACTACAGTTCGCGAAATGGACAGTCAGCTTCCGCGTCGTGTGACAGTGCAATACCTCGATCACGCCCGCGAGTACAATACCGGCGTGCAATATGCAGAGCGGTTAAATACATCGTCTGTCAATTCGCTGACTCTTGAACTGCCGATCGTGCTGACAGCAACCGAGGCAGCCGGCAAAGCCGAAGTTCTCCTTTACATGTACTGGCTTGAGCGGCATGACTTGTTGTTCAATCTGCCGCCAACGTATAATCAATTGGAACCGGGCGATGTAGTGACGTTAAACATGCCAGAGGGCACTTCTAGCCTTCGCTTGGTCTCCGTCACCAATAGCAGCGATGGTCGGGTTGAGTGTCAGGCAAAGCGGGCTGCTGCTGCGATTTACACTCCGGCTGCAATCGGGGTTGCTTCTGCAGTCACCGGACCGGTCACCCTTACCCCGGTCGGTGCATCGGTCTATGTATTGTTGGATCTGCCTGAGATTAGCACCGCTCAAAATACACCTTGCTTCTTGGCGGCAATGACCGGCGTTTTGACCGGCTGGGATGGTGGATCTTTGATGCAATCCACGGATTCTGGAAGCACGTGGGTAGATTTGCACGATTTCGGCGCGCCTGGCTGCACAATGGGAACTGCAAGCACGGTCATCGGCTCTGTTGATTCTAGAGTTATGGACAACGGTAGTGTGCTAACGGTCGTGTTGTCACAAGGCATATTGTCTAGTGTTACGCAGCTTGCTTTGTTTGGTGGAGCAAACTACTTTGCCTATGGCGTGAATGGCCGGTGGGAAATCATTGCCGCAATGACCTGTACGCTTGTCAGCGGATCAACTTACACACTGTCCAATTTCCTGCGCGGGCGATTTGGTACCGAGCAGTACATGGGCACGCATGTGATAGGCGATTCGATTGTTTTGCTAGATACCGTTGATTTGGCGCTGATTGTTATGGGCGTTGGAACAATTGGCCTTCCATATCTCTATCGTGGGATTACTTATGACAGAGATATCGGAACAGATGGCGATCGTACGTTCGCTTATTCCGCTGTCAATCTCAAACCATTGGCCCCAATTTATCTGACTGGCAATCGCGATTCTTCAAACAATTGGGAGTTGACGTGGATCAGGCGAACCCGAGATGGTGGTGAATGGCGCGACAACGTCGATGCAGCCCTCGGTGAGGCCAGCGAAGCGTATCAAATCGACATCTATAGCGATGGCACCTATGCGACGGTTAAACGCACGATTTCTGCCACTTCTCCAACCGCAGCCTATACAAGCGCTGATCAGACAGCAGATTTCGGAAGCAACCAAGGAACGCTTTACCTGAAGCTTTATCAAATTTCAGCCACAGTCGGTCGCGGATACCCGCTAACCACATCTATCACGAGGTAAGACCATGTCTGGATCAACCAGCTTGCTCGATCTGATTGTTCAGTCACAATCTTCCAAGGAAGTGACTGCCAATGACTTGTTCAACGCCGCTAGTCAGGCAATGTTGTTCGCACGTCGCGGCTCGCTCTGCTCGGGACTCAACTGGTTTTACTATGGCGGTCTAATGCTGGTTGATGGAGTGTTGACGGCCATTGCCAACAATGCCGCTGCCCTAGTGTTGAGCGCATCAACGACAAACTACATCGAGGCCACTCGAGCCGGAGTCGTGTCTAAGAACACGACAGGTTTCACCGCAGGCGCCATTCCGCTCTATATTGTGGTGACCGGAGCATCATCTGTTACCAGCTACACTGACAATCGCGCATGGGTTGCGCCGTCACATATCACCAGCAAGGTCTCTGTTGCGGTGACTGGAGCTGATGTGACTCTGACGCAAGCGCAGGCCGCCGCCCGATACTTGACAACCACCGGGCTGCTGAGCGGAAACCGGAACGTCATCGTACCAAATGACTGGGAAGGCATTGTCTTCTGCAGCAATACCGGGGCTTTTACCACTACCTTCAAAACGGCAGGCGGGGCGGGTATCGTGGTTGCTCAAACCAAACGAGCGCATTTGATGGCCGATGGCACCGATGTTGTCCGAACCACGCCGGACGTTTGACTGATAAATCTTTTATCCCAATAAGATAACAATATATGGACATGCAGAACGATATCTGGCCACAGTTGATTGCAAAAGCCCGAGCGATTCATGAGCATCAAGAGATTTTGGGCATAGCGGCAACGTCCATCATCAAGGATGAGGAAGGGCAGATCAAGTGGTCGGCAGTTTTGACCGGTGGTTTGACCGCCGGACTAATTGCTGCGGCAACGTCGTTGTTCAGCGTGCAACAGACACTGACCGAACTTCGCACCAAGTATGAGGGCCGCGCAGCACAAGTTGAGTTGATTCCGACCATTGCGGAACGACAACGGTTCATGGTGGAGGAACTATCTGCTCTTAGAACAGAAAAGGCTGCGGCAACCAGCGACCGATTCCGGGGCTCCGACGCACAGCGCTTGGAAGAACGGCTGCAGCGTCACATTGACTCGTTGGACCGCAGGATTGATGAACTTGAGAAGGGAAAGAAACGATAATGGAAGTATCATACGGTGTGTTTGTAATATTCGGGATCATCTGGGCAATCCAGATTCTAATCATGTTGGAGATGTTGGCCATTGCCCGTGAAACACGAGCGCAATTGTACGTAGCAGTGAAGAAATTCGCTGTTGAGTTCAACGCACTCAGGGAGTCGCACGAAGATCACGTCGCAGGGAAACCGGAGCCTGTTGGCAACACTCAAAGGCTCAGAAGACACAGCACAGACGTCGCGGATTGGGTCACGGATTCGGGTATTGGCGACGGCACCATGAGGAAAGCCACATGATTACGATGACACGCCCAAGGTCGAGACCGGCAGAATCACCGACCACAAAAATCGACGCCGAAGCGACCGCCTTGGCCGCGCAAGCGGAACTTACTCTGCTGCGACAGCTTTTGTTTC
>ERZ761578.68-NODE-68-length-14023-cov-11.777849_pt1 | contig 14023 bp, 16 predicted proteins | sample MGYA00512170_ERZ761578 | MGnify/ENA primary metagenome ERZ761578 (study PRJEB28899, sample SAMN03785562) | bioreactor sludge metagenome | biome: EBPR Sludge; feature: EBPR Bioreactor; material: 0.22µm filtered reactor supernatant | place: Saint Lucia: Queensland... | reverse complement strand
GCGTCCTCCGATCTTGTGTTTGTATTATACCACTTCCGTAGTGGCATGTACAACTGCTTTCACACTAGTATAGGTATGAAAACTGAAATTTTGCTGAACCTGGGATTTGGCATATTTGTAATAATCTTCACTTTGTAGAGCACCTAATGGATATACCATTGGTCTGTCACCTAACAAGGAGGAATATGGTAGAAGAAAAACGAGAAACTGTAGTGGTTGAAGGCAACCGAGACCGCGGTTCGTTCGGTTGGATTATCGCATTAGTTGTCATTCTTGTTTTGGTCGCGTTGTTCTTCATGAGCGGCGGCTTTGGTATGTTTGGTGGTGGCTCATCAGGCGGTGGTACGAATGTACAACCAACGACGGGCCAGTAAATTATCCTGTTTCATGGTCATACCGAATACCGACAGGTTTAGACTGCGGTGAACCGCGTTCACGTAGCTTTATCGATGTGAATAGCAGAGTTCCGACAGCTAAGAACTCACTCTGCCAGTTTTGAAGTGATTCATACCAGAATCGTGGCGTTGTAACGTAGGTCCCTACAGAGACTTTATCTTCACCGTGCGTCGCATTTTCTTCGTTGTACGCTGCAGTTCCCCCGGCAGCGTGAAGACTGAACGATAGAATGAATAGCGCAAGCATGGCAAGTCCTAAGGAGTGGCTATAAACAGTATGACGCACGGCCATGAGCCGGTGAGTCCAGTCTTCGGCGTTCGATAATCTGTATCTCGGACGAGTGTCCTGGGGTGTCTTGCCCCGAATCGGCTTTGAATCTGCCGATCCCTTTTGACGTAGAAATACTGTTAATATAATCAGCGCCCACATCTGCAAAAATTCACTTTCCCAGTTCTCAAAGACGCCTTCTATGAATTCACCGCTCGCTACATAACTGAGGTAGCTTTCGGATGGCTGGGAATGCGCCGCGAGCGTTTCGTTATTTTCGACCCATCCGGCTACACTCATGCCGATTATACTGGCCAAAAAAATGCCGAACATTGTAATAATTAGGCTGTTATTATGGACTATACGCTTGAATGACATAGCTACCTCCTAAACCGATCGCGAGGGTACGGATTTTACCGCGATTATACGCTTTGGCTTGAAGGAAAAGTGTGAAGAAAGATGCAGAAAAGTGAGAAAGCGGGCTAATAATCTAAGCGCAGTGTTACTTTTGAGCGTCTAGAATCGTCTGCTGGATTTGCCTAAGTCTTGTATTATCCATTTCGGGACCTTCGACGGTCGAAAAATAGCCCTTATATTCTTCAGTGAACTCCGTATGGTCACTCCAGACGTCTGTTTGACCGGCGAGCGGACCATGGAGGGGGTACAGTTTGGCGTGCACATGCGCTACCCCCGTGCCTTCGAAAACTAACGCAATCCTATGTACGTTCAGAGCCTTTTTTAAAATTACTGCAACCTCTTTTGTTGCACGAAGAAAATCGATATATAAATCATCCTCAAGCTCGAATACGTAATCACCGGGATTTTGTTTTGGTATGACAACGGTAAGTCCGGGCGTATTTGGGTATGGGGTGAGGAACGCCAAGAACGCGTCATCTTCCCAGACTTTGTAGTTTGGGATTTCGTTGCGGATGATTTTGGTGAAGATTGTGTCGGTCATTGATTCTAGAATAGCAGTATTAATAAAAAAATGAGCACAGATGTAACTCTTATTTCTTGGCAAGGGTTAGTGGATGTGTTTCAGGCAGAATTAGAGCTTTTACGTTTACAAAAGGTATAGGGTATATCTAGGTCCTGACATACAGAAAGTATCAATGATTACTCCGTATGGAGGCGGATTGTCTCTTTTTTGTTCAGCGTCCTTTTTCGCTTTTTCACTCTGTTGACGTAAAAGATCTTTTTTAGCATATCGAACTTCTGCTTGTCGCCTAAGACAATACTCATCCTTGTTTCATAAGGTGAGCGTACACAATCCACCCCAACCACGGTTTCAATGGGCTGATTAATTCCAATCCATATTATGCCAATGAGTAAAGGCACGGAAATAGCTATAAGGTTAATTTTCCAATCTTTATTTGAAAGCATGCTCTTAACTGTAGCTTTTTTGGTTTTCTTTTTAATCATGCCAAAAGTATATCAAAGCATTTGCGCTTTTAGATTCTACTTATGCTTGGCAGGGGCACGTGTCCGACGCTTCGATGATAGCGCTATTCTAGCGTCATCATCGGCTAGATACTGTGCAAATCAAAGATTTGACAGTATGCGAACCAATCGACGCTGTCGTTATGGTTCGGTTCACGAGGCCGATCACGAAAAAAGCCGGACAGATGTCCGACTGTTTTCGTGGCAGGGGCACGTGGAATCGAACCACGATCCTAGGTTTTGGAGACCCATATACTAGCCGTTGTACTATGCCCCTATAGTGCTGTACGTTGATAGATTGTAACAGATATAGCCGATGGATTCTACTTCTGTTGCTGCACGCGGACGGCGCGACGGAACCGGCGCTCCGTCACTGGGTCGGCATAGCGTACGATCGGGTCGGAGACCATGGCACGGTTCTTCTTTTGAACACGGGAGTTTTCTTTTTGAAGCTCTGACACGAAGTAGTTTTCAATCAGCCATTCGCGACCGGGCACGGTCTTGCCCTGCACCGTCATCATCCAAAGTTCATCGCTCCATTTTGCCGTTTCTACGATACGCAGGCGTTCAGCGATCATCATAGGGCCGGTGGGAAGCCGCCCAATGACGTTCCGGACCAGCTTTTCGCCAATCTCTTTGTCATTTACAAGCACGTCGACAGCAAGGGTACGAACACCGTTCGGCGTTACGTGTACGGCGTCGATTTTTTGATTATGAATCCACACAACTTCACCACTAAGGCTTCGCAATTTTGTGGAACGCAGCGTAAGGCGTTCTACAACGCCGGTTACGTTCCAAAATGATTCGACCTTAATGTAGTCCCCCACCTTAAACCACTGCTCAATTATGATTGTCGCACCGGCGGTAATGTCACGAAGGAGCGGACCAATCGTCTGACTTGCTACCACGATAAATACGGCGCTGGCTCCAATTGCGGCAGCCCCACTGCCACCTATCGCCTTGCTCTCAACCGGACTCAAAATTCGCCAAGCGATGTAGGCTACGACGGCCACTATAACCACCCGAACAATCGCGACTGCTACGCCTAGGTACGTTTCTACCTGTCGTAATCGGATGGACTTGGTAATATCTGACTCATTATCAGACCGCACCGCGACTTTTTGGGCAATAAACACGATAAATTGTGCCACGAATCGGCTCAGCCAATAACTGATAAGGAGCGACGCGATGAGTATCAGTAGCGACCTGTAGGGGTTACCCGTCGTGAAGAAGTTGGACAGTTCACGGCCTGCCCGCTCGAAGAATTGATCGTTCATTCCTTTTATTGTATCAAATTCACTCGAGATTCAAAGTGACGATACCCCTTGAAAAAAACATAAGCTCAAAGCTATAATACTGACAAGATTAATCGTAGAGGGGGCCGCCGTACCACCACAAGGTGTACTCGGAGAGCGTAATGAACATACTGATGCTTGGGTGGGAGCTTCCGCCGCACAACAGTGGTGGACTCGGCGTCGCTTGTTATTACATGAGCAAAGCGCTGGCGCTGGCTGGTTCCTCCATCGATTTTGTTCTGCCCTATTCTGCTGAGCACCCCGATACATCTTTTATGCGGATACACACAGCTACGAAGCTTGGCCCTCTAGAACGAAACGGCCTTGGGGCGTACGACGCGTCGGGGTCAATCACAGATGCCTTACACCGAAAATCTGGGGAAGGTTTGAACGATATTCGTGATGTCCAGGCTAAATATATCGAATTTGTTGAATCTCACGTCAAACACAGCAAGCCCGACGCTATTCACGCGCATGACTGGCTAACAATCGAAGCGGGCATTAAAGCCAAAGAAATCACTGGTGCACCACTTGTCGTACATGTCCACGCGACCGAGTTTGACCGCGCCGGTGGGTACGGCAATCCACTAGTTCACGAAATCGAGGAACAAGGACTACTGATGGCTGACCGAATAATCGCCGTGTCCGAAATTACTAAAGGACTAATCGTACACCGCTACCGAATTCCGGCCGACAAAGTCGAAGTCATGCACAATGCGTTTGACGCTTCAGTAATGGCCGGCTATAACTACGACGACCAAACCTATAAATATCTTGAGTACCTTAAGGGCGAAGGCTACACGGTCGCCGCAACAATCACGCGGTTTACGGTTCAAAAAGGACTGATTCACTTCATGAGGGCGGCCGCACGAGCATCGGAACGGTATGACAGGTTAGTATTTCTGCTTGCTGGCGACGGTGAGCAGCGCGATGAGCTGTTGCGGCTGAGCGCTGACCTTGGTATAGCTGACAAAGTATTCTTTACCGGTTTCGTGCGCGGCCAACGCTGGCGCGATGCATATACTGTTGCCGATATTTTTGTTATGAGCTCGGTATCCGAGCCGTTCGGACTGACAGCACTTGAAGCAGCCCACCACGACAACGCGCTTATTATTTCGAAGCAATCGGGAGTCGGTGAAGTTTTGTCGCACATTTTCCGTTACGATTTTTGGGATATCGACCGTCTGGCTGACCAAATGATCGCTATTGCCGCGTCTAATGGCTTGAAACAAACGCTAAAAGTGAACGTGAAGCGAGAATACACACGGCTTTCTTGGGATGATGTCGCGTCCCGTTGCCTGGCCATGTATCGCCGACTTCTTCATGGGGTAGCCGCGTGAGCAAGAAAGGCATTACGCTTTACCTTCATGTGCACCAACCGTGGCGTGTTCGTGACTATTCCGTGTTCGACACCGCGCAGCACCATGACTATTTCGACGGTAATCACGATAACGACCGGAATAATCGACGCGTGTTCGAAAAGGTAGCTGAAAAATCATACCGGCCAATGAACCGGCTGCTGCGGCAACTACTCGAGCGGCACCCTGATTTCAAACTATCACTCAGTATTACCGGTACGTTCGTCGAGCAGGCCGAAGCCTATGCACCTGACGTGCTTGAAGACTTCAAAGGCCTTGTCAAAACAGGACGGGTCGAAATCGTATCGGAAACATACTACCATTCACTCGCCTTCTTTTATTCACGCTCTGAGTTTGACCGTCAGGTAGCACAGCACCGGGAAATGGTTGAACGGGTTTTTGGCGTCACCCCCACGGCGTTCCGTAACACGGAACTTGCATACAATGATGAGCTGGCCGTATGGGCTGACCAAGCAGGATACAAAGCCGTACTTTCCGAAGGTTGGGATCCTGTCTTGGGCGGTCGCACCCCAAATGCTGTTTACCGACCAGCTGGCACCGAAAATATTTGCCTGCTCACAAAAAACTACCGCTTAAGCGACGACGTAGCATTCCGATTCGGCAACAAAGCCTGGGAACAGTGGCCGCTCCACGCTGATTCTTACGAACAATGGCTCAACGCTGCGCTTGATGGCGGCGACACGATCAACCTGTTTATGGACTATGAAACATTCGGTGAGCATCAATGGGAAGACACGGGAATCTTTGACTTTTTCGGTGACCTAATAGGGCGCTGGTCGAGCCGAGACGACGTATCGTTCTATACCGTTACCGAAGCTGCTGAAGCATTCGAACCGCGTGGCGAAGTATCGATGCCATATACCGTCACCTGGGCCGATACCGAACGAGACCTCACCGCATGGTTGGGTAACGGCATGCAGCAAGAGGTTATGCGCTATTTGTACAACCTGGAGCACGACATCATTCGCTCTGGCGATATGTTGCTCATTTCGGATTGGCGGAAGCTTCAGACATCCGACCACGTTTATTACATGTGTACTAAGTGGTTCAAAGACGGCGATGTACACGCCTACTTTAGTCCGTATGACTCACCGTACGACGCGTTCCTATATGTCATGAACACTGTGCGAGACCTGCGCTACCGCCTGATGGCTTACCATTCAAGCTCTCATGGAGGCTTCTGATGGGGCGGCCAATACTTCTTTCTAACGGCGAACTTCATGTTGGCCTGAACCAATTCGGGTTGGTCCACGACCTATACTTCCCCTATGTAGGGTTCGAAAACCACAGCGCAGGCGCAAATCTTCGACACAAAGTAGGAGTATGGGTTGATGGAAAAATTTCTTGGCTCGACGATGGCACATGGCGTATCCGAATGCATACTGCCAGCGGCGCGCTGATTGGCCATACGAGGGCGCATAACCCAGCAATTGGAATTATTCTTGAGTTCGACGATGTCATTGACACTTCTGTCAGTGTGTTTATTCGCAATATTCATATCGTTAACGCCACGGATCGTCAGCGGGATATCCGTTTGTTTATGCACCAGGCGTTCGCTATAGGTGATTCACGCAGCAACACCGACACAGCGCAGTACCTGCCAGACAGTAACGCGCTACTCCATTACCGGGGGCGACGAGCATTTGTTATTGGCGGTGAGTATGCTTCCGGCGATCCGTTTGATCAGCATTCTGTTGGAATATTCGGTATCGAAGGCCGCGAAGGAACCTACCGCGACGCCGACGACGGAGAGCTAAGTGGCAGCAATGTGGAGCATGGCCGTGTTGATTCAATCATCCGGTTTTCTATGGACATTCCCGCACACGAATCTGCTCGGACTCACTACTGGATGGCCGCTGGAACGTCCACCCGCGAAGCTCTGTATATTCATAAGTCCGTCCAGGAGCATGGGCCGGAACATTTCATTAACGCGAGTGCGCAGTGGTGGTATGAATGGCTTGAACCAGTTAGGGCTGCCAGCAAGGTAATAGAGCCCGAGTTTCGAGCCTCATTCATCCATAGCGCTATGGTCGTTAAGGCGAATATAGACAAACGTGGGGCGGTTATTGCCACCACCGACACATCCATGCTGAACTATGCACGCGATGCGTATGCGTATTGCTGGCCGCGCGACGGAGCGTTCGCCTTATGGCCCCTCATACGGCTCGGGTATACGTCAGAACCTCTGCGTTTTTTCGAATTCTGTCGGCGCGCGCTACATCAATCAGGCTACCTAATGCACAAATACCTTGCGGATGGTTCGCTAGGTTCAAGCTGGCACCCATATGTTCACGGCGATATCAGCGCACCTCCAATTCAAGAGGACGAGACTGCCCTGACACTCTTCATGTTCAGCCAATATTACGGCATCCAGAAAGACCCGAAACTACTAGCCGAGTTTTACGACAGCTTTGTTAAAAAAATGGCGGACTTTTTGGCCGATTACATCGACGAATCAACTTGCCTACCTAAGCCGTCATACGACCTTTGGGAAGAAAACTTTATGACCACGACCTATACTACGTCCGTCGTGTATGGTGCTTTGCTGGCAGCTGCTGAACTAGCTGAAGTTGCTGAAGATTCTGATTCTGCCGTCAAGTGGCGTTCGGCGGCCGATGATATCCAGCAGGCGGCGCATAAGCACTTATACAACAAATCACGGCAAGCGTTCTATAAGGGAATTCGTTACGAAAACGGAAACCCAGATTTCGATGGAACGGTCGACAATTCCAGCTTTTTCGGAGCGTTCATGTTTGGTCTGTTCAGCCTAGAGAGCGACGAAGTTAAGAATAGCTTCATGACGCTCAAGAACACTTTCAAGCTCGGTGAGCGTGGCTTTGGTATACCCCGCTATGAAAACGATAATTACCACCGCACTCGCCGTGACTCGTTAGGGAACCCATGGTTTATTACTTCACTATGGGCTGCACAATATGCTAATGAAACAGGCGACGACGTATTGGCGCATGATATTGTCGGCTGGGTCAGGTCTATGACTGATGAATCTGGTATGCTCGGCGAACAGATCGACCCGGATACCGGCGCATCCGTATCGGTTTCACCCTTGGTATGGACACATGCGGAGTATATGGCAACGCTGCTTGATATGAGTGACCGAAAGGCTGGTAAGTAGCATGGGTAAGCTCAGACACATTGTGCCGAGGGGTCTGCTGCCATCAACACAAGCGGTTAGGCGCATGGTGATAGAATTTGCTGACCGGTCGGGCATGGTGTATTTTGGCTACGTTAGCCAGCGTACTGACGAGCACCAGATTGTTCGTGGTCTGACTGTCAGTACGGACCACGTTGATGATCATTATTGTATCGGTACGTATGATCAGTACGACGTCATGTTTGTAGAGCGTTCGGACGAACTGAAGTCAGGTAAGCGACATACTTGGCATATTATGGAGTTCGACCTTAAGTCGACAGCCGATATTCCACATTTTTTCATCGGCTCTTCCAAGCACGGCCAGGGATTTCACGAACTACTTGGAACAAAATATCCAGCACTCCACGCCATGACCCTTGGCGCTACTGCAGAATACCCCGCAAGCTTTACATCGTATTTCAGCTCGTACGTTACACCCGCGCATTTGGTTGTCATGGAGCGTCTGATTACCCCTGAAATCGCCGAAACCATAGCCGACCACTTCAAAGGAGTGGTCATGGAAGTTACCGAGCAGGCACTTTACCTTTATTCTGAAAAGTCCCACCTAACAGCTGATCTGCTCGACACCATGCTACAAAATGGCGTGTGGCTAGCGAAACAAATCGATCAAAATAGCCGGCACATTTGACTGTACCGGCTATAACTGCTGGGCTAACCAGATTAGCTCTTGCGAGCTTTAACTTCGTTACGTCCGAGGTTCTTCTTGGTTTCGACGTATAGGGCGTGCTTACGAGCAATCGGATCGTACTTTTTGATCTCGATCTTATCTGGTGTATTCTGCGTGTTCTTAGTGGTGTAATACGTGCGGTGACCGCTCAGTTCACTGACCAGACCAACTAGCTTGCGTTTTGTATTCTTCTTCGCCATTTCGCTCTCTTTAGATTTATTATCTTAATTATTATCATTATAGCACAATTTTTGTAATTATGCTAGTGGTGCATAAAAATGGAGCCATCGTCGGGGCTTGAACCCGAGACCTCATCCTTACCATGGATGCGCTCTACCAACTGAGCTACGACGGCGTGTCCGTAAGCAAAAAAAATGGTACCGGAGGTAGGACTCGAACCTACGAAGCTAAAAAGCGGGAGATTTACAGTCTCCTGTCATTGCCACTAGACGACTCCGGCATATCCTGGTTGTTAATATGGAGCCGCTTCTCGGACTCGAACCGAGGACCTACTGTTTACAAAACAGTTGCTCTAACCAACTGAGCTAAAGCGGCACGCATTGTATATTGTATCAAATTACCTCTGTTACGCAAGTATAGAGTATAACGAAATCTTTCTGCGAATTTACTTCGAGAAAGATTTATAACTAAGGGAAAAGCCCAGCGAAGCGATAGGAAAAACCGTAGGTTTGTCCTATACCCCCTACATTACGACGCGACGCGGCTGTTTGACGCGTTTTGGCTGTCCATCGGGAACAATAAGCTTAGCTGCTTGCTCACGCAGATCGGCTGAAAGCTCTGACTGTCCTGCCCTGTCGTATGCATCCGCTAAAATCGTCAGCGTCTGAGGGTTTTTTTCTAGCTCGACGGCGCGTTCAAGAGCAGTAATCATACGTTTAGTGTTCCCGAGCTTTTCTTGTACCTTGGCGTAGGCGATGTGACGCGCCGCTAAGTCTTCTTCCATGCCTAGGGCCTGCTCAAACGCTAACGCAGCTTTGTCGTACTGTTCGGTCTCATAGTAAATCAGACCCACGTTGTGCAAGCTGGAGGCACTCGGTTCCAAGCTTTGAGCGATTTCAAAGCACTCAATCGCATCTTGGAATGCCTGCTGTTTCGAATACAAAATACCGAGCCGGTTGTATGCGGTTGCGTTCCGTTCATCGACGCGAAGAATAGTCAGCAGTGCTTTTTCGGCGCGCAGGTACTTTTTATCACGCAGGCTTTCCTGAGCAATATCCCATAAACGGTCCAGCTTATCCGTTAGGCGCGACGGAAGCTCAAGTGTTACCTCGGCAATCGTCTGTCGTTGATATAGCGCCCACGCGGCAATAAGTGCAAGAAGAACAAGTCCTAGCATTGTTACTCAATTATACCATTAATTCACTACTGCGGATGCAAGATGGAGCCGCACATGACCATTTGCCCGAATAGCTTCCGACGCACCGAGCAACCGGTCAATGAATTGAAGAGTTGCCTGATCTGGATTGCTAGCTAACGATCGGCGAAGCAGCAAAATGACTGTTTCAATTACCTTCAGGGTAGCCGCACGATCTTCCGACAAAGACTGCACTGCTGCCAGTCGGTCATATGTACTACCTTCGATAAGTCGCCTGGCTTTGTTGACCCGCTCTGATAAATCCTTAAAGTCGCCATCTGTTTCAGCCAAGCGTGTCAGTTCAGCAGGCAGTCCGTCGGCGACGAACAAAAGCCGCTGTTCTGCAAGTTCGTCCTTTATACCGATCGCACGGAGCAATCTCCGGCTTTCGAGCTTACTTAGTGGTGGCACGGCAAGTGTTCGTACGCGCGAGCGAATGGTTGGTAGTAAACGGTCCGGCGAATGAGACGTCAGTACGAAGTGTATAGATTCGTTCGGCTCTTCAAGAAGTTTTAGTAGTGAGTTTTGGGCAGCGGTTGTCATGGCGTCGGCATCGTCGATAATGACGAAACTGGGCGTATTCTGGCGTGAGCGGGTTTCAGTATATAGTTCCCGGATACGCTCAATCGATATTGCTGCCAACGACCCGGTTCGTTTGACTTCGGGGGCTACTTGTACAAGCAAAGTACCATTGGTTTGCGCCATATGCGCGGCTAGTGTACCCAAGCCAGCTCCGACAGGTCCGGTCAGTAGTACTGCATGTGGCAATGACTTCGAAAAATCGTCTAAAAATTCAGTTACTCCTTGGCTAAGGTAGAGTTTCATTCTTTTGCCTTTTTGCCGAATGATTCAGGAATCGGCGAGGTAAATGTTTGACGATTGCCACCAGGTAGCGTTACCTCAAGCTGCTCCGCATGAAGATACATACGGTCTGCCTTTTCGACGCCGTAAACCTCATCGCCCACAATAGGACATTTAATATATGCCAAATGAACCCGTAGCTGATGGGTCCGACCTGTTTTTGGCTCAAGCCGTACGAGCGCATGCTTCACCGAATGGTCGGCCAGCAGGTAATATGTTTCGGCGTGCTTGCCGCCGGCGTCTACCCTAAATGTACTGGGTGCATTCGGATTACGGCCGATCGGTAGATCAATGACGGCTTCGTGCTGCGAGGGTATGCCACTGGTTACTGCCGCATAGCGCTTTCTGGCTGTTCGCTGCGAAAATTGGCGCGATATATAACTGGCCGTTTCGTCATTCTTGACGCATAAAATAACCCCTGACGTCGCACGGTCAAGTCGGTGAATAATTCCCGGCCGGTTTGAATCGGCCTTATAAGTAGTTTTGGGTCGCACGAATTCCGCCACGGTAAATTCGTCGTTCAAAGCACCCTTGCTGTGGGTAAGGACTCCAACAGGCTTGTTAATGACGATGACGTTCTCGTCTTCATAAATTATCGGTAGGGTTTTGTCGGTATGGTCAGGAGCTTTCGGTTCAACCACATTTACGTAATCATCTTCGCCAAGATCATATTTTACAGAAGTAACGACTTGTCCATTTACGGTCACATGACCGGCCTCGATCAGTTTTTGCCAGGTCGAACGTGACTGTTCCGGCCAATACTGCGCCACGTATACATCTAGTCTCATGTTCTACGCCTTAGGTCGAAGCCCAACTGCCTGCTGAACTTTGTAGAGCGTCTTGTTGGCTTGATTATTCATCTTCATTTCAGACTGCTCTAACTTTTGCAGGATGTCGGCTTCGTTCACGTCAGCCAAGTTGGCCTGGAAGGAGGTCAAGAAATCACTCACATGCTTAGCCACTTCAGCCTTAAACTCGCCATACCGAGTCTGGCCGGCATTGCGCTCAATAGTCGCCTCTAGGGTGTCGCCTGCAAGCAAGGCGCTGATTTGAAGCAAGTTACTAATTCCGGGCTGTTCCAGCGGGTCGTACGCAACGAATGCTTTGTCATCCGTCGTTGCACTCATGACTTTTTTTGCTGCCAAAGCCGGGTCATCACTTAAGAAAATAACGCCTTTTTCACTCCTCGCAGACTTACTCATCTTTTTGGTCGGGTCAGCAAGATCCATAACGCGTAGCCCTTGGTCATTTCCAAAGAATTCGTGCTGCTTTTTGACTGGCTCCGGCACAACGAATAACTCGCCGAACCGCGTATTCATGCGTTCGGCAATATCACGCGTAAATTCAAGGTGCTGCGTCTGGTCATCACCTACGGGTACGTATGTCGCGCTGTACAGCAGAATATCGGCTGCCATAAGTACGGGATAATTAAATAGCCCGACACTAACGTCATCCTTACCTGTAGACTTATCCTTAAACTGAGTCATTCGGCTCATTTGGCCGACACCCGTAAAGCAGTCAAGAATCCATGTTAGCTCACTGTGCGCGGGTACGTAACTTTGCCTGTAAAGGTGTATGTTCTCGTCTTCGATAGGTAGTCCCGCAGCAACAAACAGCTTGGCAGTCTGCAAAATCTGCTCGTATAGCGCGCTATGGTCGATTGGCGTTGTGAAGCTGTGCAGATCAGGAATGAACATATTGATCTGATAATCGCCAGAACGCGTTTTCGCCATGTCAATAATCGGCAGCATACCACCAAAATAGTTACCGAGTGTCAGGTCATTATTGGCCCGCAGGCCGGTTAGAATCACAGGTTTCGTCATTACTACTTAAGTATACCTTATGTATTTGCGTCAGACGGGTATGTCATTTCTTGCAGCCTCTCGACTACGGCGCTGCGCATTGTTCCGACTACATTATGCCCGGCGCCTTTTACGACAGTATGGCTGATAAATTTGTTCGTTTTGGACAGACGGTCAAGGTTTTTGCCGATTACCAAGGGGTCGAGTGAGCCGCTTAGTATGGTCGTCGGTATTTTTATCTGTTTTATCCGGTCTATCGCCGCTTGGTTCACAATCGACGCTTTAAGGGTTGCGAGAAAAGTGTCGATGTTTAGATCGCGTGCAAGATTAATTCCGTTCCGCTTCGCATAGTACTTTCGGGCAAGCAACAGCGCCTTTTCGGACGTCTTGGGGTTTCGGTGCATGATTTTATATATGCCCCGTAGGATGTCTTCGCGCTGGGTTGCAACCACCTTTCCTCTTGAAGGGCGATAGACCGGTGGACTTATGAGTAGCAGTTCAGATACATAGACCGGTACCGCACCGGCTACCTCTGTTGCAACGAGCGCGCCAAGCGAATGCCCGACGAGCAGACTACCAGGCGGCAAACGGTTCAGCACCATCGTTTTGACGACGCTTTTGACTTGCGTCGATACGCTATAGGTGGCCCAGGTGGGCTGAGGTGACTTACCAAACCCTAGAAGGTCTATCGCAACGACACGCACGTCGACTGGCAGCGACGTTGTGACATCGCGCCACATGTTGGTTGAGCTGCCGATTCCGTGCAGCAAAATCACCGTCATGCGCGGCTTTTTTGGTGTATTCAGCTCCTCTATATGTAACGTATAGGGCAGGCGCAGGTGTTTGTGAACCAATGTGTCTAACATGTGCCCTTATTTTCGCACACAAAAAGCACCCCGCCAAAAGGGGTGCTTTTGAATGCTCGTGCGGAATTAACGCTTTGAGTATTGTTCGCGCTTACGAGCCGAACGAAGACCGTACTTCTTGCGTTCCTTTTCGCGTGGGTCACGCTTTAGGAATTCAGCCTTTTTAAGGGTTGAACGCAGGTCACCGTGTTCAACGGTTAGAGCCTTGGCAATTGCCAGCTTGATTGCGTCAACCTGACCAGCCAGGCCACCACCGCTAACGCGGATAGTGACGTCGAAGTCTTTTTGCTTGTTAACAAGTGCCAGTGGGTCGGTAACTTCAGCAAGCATAGTGCTGTTACCGCTTAGGTATTCTGCAGCCGGCTTGTCGTTGATTATTACGTTGCCTTTGCCTTTATATAGGCGGGCACGAGACGTAGCGGGCTTTTTACGGGCCAAACACGAGGCGGACTTATCTTCACCCCTATTTTTTTAACTCTACATTCTCCGGCGTCTGTGCGGTG
>ERZ761578.52-NODE-52-length-17670-cov-7.714618_pt1 | contig 17670 bp, 18 predicted proteins | sample MGYA00512170_ERZ761578 | MGnify/ENA primary metagenome ERZ761578 (study PRJEB28899, sample SAMN03785562) | bioreactor sludge metagenome | biome: EBPR Sludge; feature: EBPR Bioreactor; material: 0.22µm filtered reactor supernatant | place: Saint Lucia: Queensland... | reverse complement strand
AAGAAAGATTGTGCGGGGCGGGCAGAGCGCATGGCGTCATTGACGACGAAACAGGGGGCCTCATGAAAGCAGGCGTTACACAACAAGATAGCAACCAACTCTCTGTGGACGGTGGTGGCGATAGCCCCCCGCCCCGCGAAGAAAGATTGTGCGGGGCGGGCAGAGCGCATGGCGTCATTGACGACGAAACAGGCGGCCTCATGAAAGCAGGCGTTACACAACAAGAAGCCCCGGCCGCGACGCCGCCGCGCGGCAAGGCCAGAACGCACCGCATCGTCGCCCTGCCTGATAGGGGCTTCTGGAGAGCCGGCAGGTGCTGGTCTCGCGCCGGCACCGACATCGACATCGGCGATTTCACCGACGAGGAGTGGGCGGCTCTGACGTCCGATCCGATGTTGGTCGTCGTCGCGCTCTGATCGCCAGGCGGCGGGAGGTACTGTGAGCAAAGGTAACTGGGCCGAGGCGCAAGTCTCCACGATTGACGGCCGCGTGGTGCTCGGAGCCGATGGTATGCCACTCGGGTTCCTTGGGCCGGATGGGCTGCTCCCTGCCGTGTACGGCATCGGTGTGCCGGGCCGGTTGGGTTTCGGCGTGGGTGTCTGCCCAGAAGTGCTGCCCAATGGGATGGTGGGGATGTACGGCTACACTGACCCAACGTCGGAGAACTACGGCAACTATCTGACCGCCGACGGTTCGGTGATGGTCTGGATCCCGGCCTTCTACGATCTGTGGGGCAATGGTGCCAACGGCTTGCCGGTAAACGGTGTGGGCATCATCGGCGCCAACGGATTTGCGAGTGAGGCCGCGGCGGCTGCGGCTGGCTACGCCTTGCATCGGGCTTTCTGGGATGGCGGCCGGCGCAAGAGCGGATTTTTCATCGACAAGTACCAATGCTCAGCATCGCCGCAAGGCATCGCCGTATCCATGAAAAATGAGCCGCCGCTGTCGTCTTCCGCAGCTCACAACCCGTTTTCCATTCTGAACGGCAGCCCGGCAACTGCGCACCACGGTTCGTTTGCCGCCGCGAAAACGCGCGGCCCGAGATTCTCCGTCGCGTCCCGATTCCAGTTCGCGGCTCTGGCGGAGCTGGCATACGCGCACGGCGCGCAAAGCACCAATGCAACGTTCTGCGCCTGGTACGACGCCGTGAACAACTGGCCAAAGGGCAACACGAACAATGCCCTGCGGGACTCGGCAGACACGTCCGTGATCTACGCTTCGGACGGCTACTTGAATTGCGGCCTCACTGGCAGCGGGGTGCCGTTCGCAAAAACAACCCACAACGGCCAGGGTTGCGGTGTTGCCGATCTGAACGGCAACATGTGGGAGATCTGCGTCGGCCTGACGAGCAACGGCACGGATTATTTGGTGTTGCGCCCGTCCGTCGCGATTGCCGATTTAACGAGCGGCTCCACGCTGGCGACCGATGCCTGGGGGGCTTCCGGCCGCGCCGCGAATTACGACAACCTCGGCCCATCCCTCGGCGCCCTGACCGCCTCGGTGACAACGAAGCTGTTTGGCAATGCGGCGGCGGTATTTGGCTCTGGCGGAAGCGGGGCGGAATGGACGGCCAGGTGCCTGGGCATCCCGCTCGCCGGAGGAGTTGGTGGAACGAACGCGTTCGGCAACGACGGGCTGTACGACAGCCGCCCAAGCGACATGTGCCCGATCTCCGGTGGGAGCTGGCTCCGCGGGTCGAATGCCGGTGTCTGGGCGTTGGATCTCAGCCATTCGCGGAGCAGCTCGTACGATAGCGTTGGGTTCCGCGCGGCCTTGTATCTCTGAAGGCCCGAGCGATAGCGATGGGCCTGCACGACGAAGCCAAGCTGGATCGCAAATTCCTGGAGTTCGCGAAGTTGATGAATGTGTATCTGAATCACTTCCCGAAGCATGAAAAGTACGGTCTCACGTTGGAGATTCGCCGCGCGGCCTATGAGACGTACGCTTTCATCGTGGAGTGTCAGAAGCGCTACTACAAGAAGACGACCTTGGCGAACCTCGACATTCGCCATGAGCAATTGCGGATGCTGGTGAGGCTTGCGCATGCGCTGGGCTACTTTGAGTTCACGAACGGCAAGCGCGCCGAGCGTTCGCCGGCCGCTGCCGGCGAGCATCGCTACGTCGCGTTGTCGCGCTTGATTGATGAGTTGCGTCGGATGAGCGGCGGATGGTTCGTCGCCGTTCGCCAGCTCGATAAACGGGAGGCGTCTTGACATGTGCCCGATCTCCGGTGGGAACTGGAACAACGGGTCGAATGCCGGTGTCTGGGCGTTGAATCTCAGCAATTCGCGGAGCAGCTCGAACGATAACGTTGGGTTCCGCGCGGACTCGATTTCACCTCAAGGGCTGCTGTTTGGCCGCAGTGGAATCAAGGGAGGCGCTTTCCGGCGCGCAGTTGCGGCTTTTACCATTGCTGCGGCGAAATCGGTCGGCTTTCGCCTTTCTGGTAGGCCTGCCGTCGGCAGGGTCGAAGGTCAGGCGAAATGAGACGTTCCGGCCACCTTTACGAGCAGGCATTCACGCCAGATGCGCTGATGGCTGCGTTTCATGCTGCCGCACGCAACAAGCACGGCAAGCGATCTTGCTTCGCCTTTGAGAGGCGCTTGGCCCGCAATCTCGACGCGCTTCACCAAGAGCTTGCTGACGGCAGCTATCGGCCGCAGCCCTACTACAGTTTTCAGGTCAGCCAGCCAAAGCCCAGGAGAATCTACGCGCCTGCTTTTCGCGACCTGGTGGTGCAGCACGCGGTCTACGCTGTCTGTGGGCCGATCTTCGAACGCTGCTTCATTGCGCAGTCGTTCGCTTGTCGGCGCGGCTACGGCACGCACAAGGCGGCGGACTACGCGCAGGCTGCATTGCAGGGCAGCCCGCGAGGCAGCTACGTGCTCAAGCTCGATATCCGGAAGTTCTTCTATCGGATTGACCGTCGCGTTCTGCGCGAGCAGGTCGAGCGCAAGATCAAGGATGCTCGCTTCGTCGACTTGATGATGCGATTCGCCGACTACGGGGAGCCCGTCGGCATTCCAATCGGCAACCTGCTGTCTCAGCTCTACGCGCTGATTTACCTGAATCCGCTCGATCACTTCATCAAGCGGACGCTTGGCGTAAGACACTACTGCCGATACGTGGACGACCTCGTGCTGTTTGGCCTGTCGCGCCAAGATCTGCTGGCCGCGAAGGCGCGCATTGTCGGGTTTCTCGACGGGGTTGGACTTTGCCTGTCGCGCAGCACTTTGGCGCCCGTGACGCGCGGGGTCAATTTTGTTGGCTACCGTACCTGGGCCAGCCGGCGCTTCGTGCGGCGGCGCAGCCTGTATGTGTTTCGCCAGGCCATCAAGCGCGGGCGCCTGGAAGCCGTCGTGTCGATTCTTGGGCACGCGCGCAGGACGCACTCACTGCAGCACATGCTGCGCACCTTACGGGAGAACGGCCGTGACCTATATCGTCGGCTACCAAAAGTTTATCGATGCGCTGGTTACGCGGGAAATCCGCATGCCCGTCGACAGCGGGGGCAATGCGGTCGGCTGTGAGCTGGCGACGATCGGCGGGATCACGTATTGCAGCATTCCGACGGGCTTCGCAGTGCCGGCAAGCCAGCCGGCCGAGATTGCCGCCAGCGTCGCGACGGTCGCGCTGGATGCCGCTCTGCGCGCAGCGATCAAGGCGGCCAGCCCACATTGTCAGTTGGTGAAAGCGCGCCGCAAGGAGCGCATTCTCGCGGCCGGATATACGCCCGAAGATCAGCTGGCGTTCCTGCACATGGCGTCCGGTGCCGCTGCTGGGCTGGTTGTGCTGACTGCAGAACAGGCGGCCGCGCTTGCCGCCTATGTCGCCAGATGCAAGAAGGATGATGCCTGGGCGGCCAGCCAGTACGAGGCTCTTGGGCTGTGACCTACGCCACCCAATCCGACCTGATCGCCCGCTTCAGCGAGCAGGAACTAGCCGAGCAGACTGACCGGGTGAACGGCGCCGTGGTGGATGCCGCGGTCGTCGACCGGGAGCTGCTGTACGCCAGCGCGGCGATCGACGGCTACTTGGCCGCGCGCTATGTGCTGCCGCTGCCGTCGCCGGTTCCGGATCTGCTGATCGGGTTGTGCTGCGACCTGGCGCGCTACGCCCTGTACACGGACGCTGCGCCGGAGCAGGTGCGGGATCGCTACAAGGATGCGCGGGCGCGCCTGCGGGACATTGCGGCGGGGGCGCTGCGGCTCGATGCGGCAACGCCGTCGGCGGGTTCGTCCGGGCTGGTCGAAGTGGTCTCCAGCGAGCGGCTGTTCTCGCGAGGCGCGCGCTGATGCTGGAGCTGGAGCAGCCGCTGATCGCCGAGATCGCCAAGATCCCGGAGCTGGTCAAAGTGTATGGTATGGCGGACTTCGAGGACTTGACGAAGGCCGGCAAGCCGACTCCCTGTGCGTTCGTGATCTACGATGGGTACCGGGTGATCGAAGCGCATCGGCAGCGCCGGCAGGCGCGGGTGGAAACCCGCTGGCTGGTGGTGCTGGCGGTGAAGAGCGCAGCGCGGGCGGCGGATGGCGGTGCGGCCCGGCTTGCAGCGGCGCCGCTGCTGGCGAAGATCCTACGGGCGCCGCTCGACTGGACGCCGCCGGCGGGCTACACGCCGCTGACTCTGGAGACGCCGCCGCCGCCGATCTTTGAAGCGGGCTCGCTGCTGTTCCCGCTGGCCTTTGCGACGCAGCACGTGGTGTAACACACCGCGCAATTTTTTTCAGGAGACAACATCATGGCAGCACGTGGATTCCTCGGCGGCGGCGATCTGTACATCGACCGCTACGATCCCAGTACGGGTCTCAAGGTCGGCCGGGTCGGGCCGTTCGAGTGCAGCAAATTCGAGATCAAGGCCAACTCCGAACTGAGAGAGCAGAAGTCGAAAGGCAAGACGACGTACGGACAGGTGATCGAGTCGGTTGCTCTGTCGCTGCCGGCGGACTTGACGGTCGAGCTGTCCGAGCTGGACAAGGACGGCCTGACGCTGGCGCTGCTCGGCACCCAGTCGGTGATCAATCAGGGGTCGGGCTCGATCACCGATGAGGCGATGATCGCGAAGCGCGACAAGTGGGTGTCGCTCAGCAAGGCCAACTTCGCGGTGGCCGGTTTTTCGGTGAAGCACACGTCGGGCACGCCGACGTACGTGCTCGGCACGGACTACGACGTCAACTATCGCCTGGGCATGGTGCGCGTCAAGTCGACCGGCGCGATCGCCGATGGCGCGTCAGTCAAGGTCAGCGGGTCGTACAACGCCAGCACCGGCACGCGCATCGCCGGTGCGACGCAGGCGCAGGTGCGCGCCGAGTTCATCCTCGATGGCATCAACTTCGCAGACAACTTGCCGGTGATCTGCACGGCCTGGGAGGCGGTGCTCGCGCCGGATAGCGCTTTCGACTTCTTGGGTGACGGCTTCGGCGTCATTTCGCTGAAGGGGCGTTTGAAGACGCCGACGGGCAAGACCGAGCCATTCCAGGTGGACCTGCTGACCGCCTGACGACGCCAGGCCCGTCCCCGAAAAGCCCCGTCCGCGGGGCTTTTTCATGGGCGATCGTCGAACCGGTTCGGGATGCGATCGCCCTCGCGCGCGCGCGACAATGGGGCATGGATGACAATCTCAAACTGCAAATCGAAGTCGATGCCGCCGTCGGCGGCAAGGCGGCCGTCGACGGGCTCGGGAAGTCGATCGATCAACTGGGCGCCGATGCGCGCGATACGGGCGCCGAGGCGGCCGTGGCAAGCAAGGGCATCGAGGGGATCGGCGGCGCGGCACAGCGGGCCGCTGCGCAGGCGGTGCCAGCACAGAACGCGATCAAGGCGAGCGTGCGCGGCATCGCCGACGAGATCAATCTGCTGAAGAAGGCGTACCTGGCGATCGAGGGCGGCGGTGCGCTGACCAGCGCGGCAGCGGCTCTGGCCCGGATCGCCGATCAGTACCAGAACCTGCAGGCGCGCCTGCAGCTGGTGGTGGGTGAAGGCGAAGCCTTGCGGCTGGCGCTGCAGGGGGTCGAGAACGTCGCGCTGAGCACGCATACGGCGCTCGACTCGACGGCCACGCTGTTCGCGCGGATCGCCGAGGTGGGCAAGACGCTGAATGTCGGGCTCGAGGGTTCTCTGGCGCTGACCGAAACGGTGGCGCGCGCGACGCAGCTCAGCGGCGAGTCGGCACAGGCCTCGGATGCGGCGATCAGGCAACTGATCCAGGGGCTGCAGAGCGGCGTGCTGCGAGGCGATGAGTTCAACTCGATCATGGAGCAGGCGCCGCGGCTCGCGCGGGCGATGGCGGATGGTCTCGGCAAGACCACCGGCGAGCTGCGGCAGATGGCAGAGGCCGGGCAGCTGACGAGCGCGACCGTGATCGGCGCGCTGCAGGGCCAGTCGCTGGCGATCGAGCAGGAGTTCGGCAAGCTGCCGCTGACGATCGGGCGTGCCTTGACGGACCTGTCGAGCAAGTGGGAGTTGTTCATCGGCGGGGCAGACCAGGCATCCGGCGCCAGCAGCGCGGCGGCTGCCGTCATCGAGGCGCTGGCGAACAATCTCGACCTGGTCGCCGCAGCGCTGATCAACTCCGGGCAGGCGTGGCTCGGCTGGAAGGCGTACAGCATCGTCGCCGAGTTTCTGGCGCTGCGCACGGCCGTTCTGGGTACCGCCGCGGCAACCGGCGTGGCGACAGCGGCGACCGTGGCCAATACGGCGGCGACCGTGGCCAATACGGCGGCGCAGGTGGCGAACAACGCTGCGCGGGCGGGTGGTGTTGTTGCGGCGGCCGGCCCTCTTGCCAGTGCGTTGTCCACGATCTCCGGCAGGCTGGAGGGCCTGCTGCCGTTGGTTGGCAGGCTGGCCACGATGGTCAAGGGCCTGTCGCTCGCCGCCGTGATCATGAACCTGCAGGACATCGGCCAGTGGATCGCCAAGACAGCCTACGGCCTCACCGATGTCGCGAAGCGGGAAAAGGCGATCGAGATCGAGACGCGCGCCAACGAAATGGCGACGAAGGCCGCGGCCGCTGCCGAGGCGGAGCGGACGCAGCAGATGCGCCTGGCAGAGGAGGCCAGCCTGGGTCTCTCCGGTCGGTCGATACAACTGGTCGCCGATTTCGAAAAGCTGCGCCAGAACGGAGAAAAGGCTGGCGACGCGGTCAAGAAGCTGGGCAAGGAACTGGATGTGTCGAGCGTCCAGGGGATTGCCGAGGCCGGGGCGGCGCTCGATGCGCTGGCGCGCAAGGGGCAGATCTCCGCCAGTCAGGTGCGCGATGCCTGGATGCAGGCGCTGTCTGGCCAGGATCTGCGGATCTTCGAAGTTCAGGCGATCGCGGCATTCGATGGCACGGCGCAGGGGGCGGCGCGCCTGGCCGCCGCGCTGGACGCGGTGCTCGACGAGGCTGTCAAGCGCACCGGCAAGGATCTGGGCGAGCTGGCTGGCGGCATCGGCGCTGGCGCGCAGAAGGCGATCGGCGATTTCGACACGCTGCTGACCCGCATGGATGAGGTGCAGGCGAAGGGGCTCGATGTCGGCGAGGTGCTGGCCAGCAGCCTCGACCAGGCGAGCAAGGCTGCGGGTACGGAAGCGGCGATGCGTGCGATCGTCGAGCGCTGGGAAGATCTCGGCCGCCAGGGTCTGGTCGCCGGCGATCGGCTGCGCCAGGGGCTGGATGGGGCGAAGGCGAAGCTCGATGAGCTGGCGCCGGGGATCACCTCGGTGACCGAGGCCTGGAAGACACTCGGGCTGCGGAGCCAGGATGAGCTGAGGCGCACTGCCGAGGTGGCGACGCAGGCGTATCAGACGATCCTGAACAGCGGGACGGCGACGCCGGCGCAGATCGCGGCTGCCTTCCGGCGCTATGCCGAGACGGTGATCGAGGCGAACGGCGGGGGGGCGAACGATGTGCTGAAGATCCAGGCGGCCATGCGCGGCCTGTCGATCGATGTGGATCAGGCGGGCAAGGCCATCGTGAAGTCGATGAGCGGCGGCGCCGCCGAGACCGAGCGGTTTGCCGCGGCGACCGAGCGCGCGCGCGGCAAGGTGGTCGAGCTGAAGGATGCCGCCGGGCCGGCTCCAGGAGGCGGGCTGACGGGCAATGTCCGTGGCACCGTCAGTCGCGGCGGCGGGATCGATGCGGAGATACAGCTGCGGCCGCAAGATAAGGTGCTCTCCGTTGAGCAACTGAAGGCCAGGAACTACACGCAGCGGGAGATCGAGGACTACTACAGCAACCTGAAGCTGTCGGAGGCGGACAAGGCTGCCGGTCTGGTGAGTCGCCCAGTCAGCACGCAGGCGATCGACCATGAGCAGATCGGCCGCTCGCTGGGCCTCTCCGGTCCGGCCGTCAAGGCATTCGTGGCTTCGTTCGGCGAGGCGCTGCAGGAAGAGATGGCGGCGATGAAGGACAAGCTGCTCAGCGTCGGCGTGATTTCGACCGAGGGCTACCTGGTCGAGTACAGCGGCGCCTTCGAGCGCGCCAAGCGCCGTGCCTTCGATGATGCGCGCGCGTCTGCCGACCGCGACGCCAGCGCTCTGGCGCCGGCGAGCACGCACCGGGTGGAGATCGTTCTCAACGGCCGGACAACGGCGATCGACACGGCGTCGCCGGATGCGGCGGCGGCCCTGATCAAGACACTGAAAGATCTGCAAGGCAGGGCTGCCTGATGGCGTTTCACTCGCTGTCCGGCATCAGTCTCGATGCCGATATGACCTGGGTGGATGAGTTCAACTGGCCGACCGTCATCCGGACGACGGAGTACGCGCTGACCGGTGCGCTGATCGTTGATTCCGGACTCCGCCTGGCTGGGCGGCCGATCACGCTGCAGGGGGACCAGGCGGGCGGCTGGATCACGCGCGCGACGGTGGATGCGCTGCGCGTCAAGGCGAGCGAGCTGCCGGGCGAGTTCGTGCTTAGCCTGGCCGATGGGCGCAGCTTCAACGTGATCTTTGCGCCGGAGGATCCGATCAAGGCGGAGCCGATCTTCCCGATCCGCGACCCGGACGCAGCGTTCTGGTACGTGGCGACAATCAAATTGATCGAGGTGTAAGGCATGGCGATTCTGGATGGCGACATCGTGCTGCTGAAGTCGGAGGTGCTCGACGATGTGCCGGAGGGCGGCGGCATGGCGACCGGATCCGAGGTGGTCGACGGGGTGTCGAACAACCTCTTTCCGGACATCTCGGATCTGGACCGGACCTATGGCCGGATCTCGTTGCGCAAGGTATTTCCGGCGGTGCTGACGGATGATGTAGACGGCTATTACGGGGCGCATGTGATCATTGCCCGGGCGCCCGATGACCCGCGCGTGTCGGCGTCCCTGTTCACCACCAGGAGCTGGTCGGACGAGCGCACGGCGGCGCAGAACAAACTGGAAAGCTATCTCGCGCTGGGGGCGGAAACGCGGCTGACGCTGTACGGCAATCACCTCTCCGGGCAGCGCAGCGTGCAGGTGCATTGTGCGCACGCGACAGCGTCGCCCGGTGTTGGAGACGTGCTGGGGCTGGTGCAGCGGGATGCGCCGACGAACTTCCAGTACGTGCGCGTGACGCGGATCATCTCGCGGGCTGACAACCAGGTGTTCACGGACCAGTACGGCGATTACCTGCGCGATGTGATCGTGCTGGAGATTTCGGACGCGCTTCGCCTGGCGTTTGCGGGCGCACCGGTGACGCGCTTCACTGCCGACTATTACAACCCGCCAACCCGAGTGCACTCGACCTTCGCGGCCGACGCGACGAGCTACTACGGCGTCTCGCCGCTGGCGCTGGCGGCCAGCCTGGGCGACCTGACGCTGAAGGCGGAGAGCGTCTATACCCAGCTCGTGCCTTCGGCGCTGTCCGAGGCGCCGATCATCGATGCGCGCTGCACGGGCGATCGCGAGCTGATCGTACCGATCGCCGGTGCGCCACCGCTGTCGTTTTCAACGACTGTGACGACGAATCCGGGGCAGGTGGCGGTGCGCTACTTCGGTGGGACGATCGCGCGCGGCTCGCTGGCGCTGGCGATCGGCGGCGTCACGCTGATCGACGATGCGGCCGGGGCGATCGTGCCGCAATCCGGGTTCACGGGCTCGGTGGACTACGCGAGCGGCGCGGTGAGCGTGGCGCGCTCGCCGGGTATCAGTGGCAGCGCGACTTACACGGCTGCGCAGGCGGCGGCGATCGCCGTCGCCGGCCACACCGAGAGCACGCCGATTTCGATCGGCAACCGCGGCTACAACTACGTGATCAACCTCTCGCCGGCGCCGGCGCCGGGATCGGTGAGCGTCGATTACATGGCGCTGGGCAAGTGGTACCGGCTGATCGACAACGGCAGCGGCAATCTGTCGGGCGACGACGGCGTCGGTACCGGAATCGTGGACTACGGCACCGGGTCGCTGGTGGTGACGCTGGGGGCGCTGCCGGACGTCAATACGGAGATCCTGTACAGCTGGGGGGCTCCTGCGCACTACACGCCGCAAGTGGGCGCCAGCGTGTTTCGTCCGCCGGCGATCAAGATCAGCGTGCCTGGCGGGGCGCTGCAGCCGGGCAATGTGACGATCACCTATCTGGCCAATGCCGTCACCAGGACGGTGACGGACAACGGCGCAGGCGGTCTTTCCGGCGATGCGGCCGGCGGCTGGGTCGACTACGCGAACGGCAAGATCGTGCTGCTGCCGAGCGTTCTGCCGGACAGCAATTCGACGATTCAGACCCAGTTCAAGCAGGGCGCGGCGGTGGTGGAGAACCACACGGCGACGGGCGCTTCGACGAGCTTCAGCCTGGGCCACCCGGTGCTGCCGAAGAGCCTGACCCTGACGTTTTCCGACGATGCGGGCGGCCGGTACACGGTGCGCGACGATGGTGCGGGGGGCCTGGTTCTGATCGCTGCGGATATGTCGGCCACCGGCTCGGGCAGCACCAGCAACACGGGCAACCAGGCCAGCGTGGCCATATCGATCGCGTCGACGGCCGGAGTTGGGGGCTCCATCAACTACAGCACCGGGGCGGTGGCTCTGGGCGGCCAGGTGACGTTGCAGGCGACGTCGCAGTCGCGCACGATCACCGGCAGCGACTACCGTCATGTCGTGGCTACGCGGGCCTGGTCGGCGGCGAGTCAAACGGCTGTGGCTGCCGGCAACATCGTGGCCCGCTACCGGGTCGCAAGCGATTCCGCCGGGGCGCTCGATTCGCAGTCGCAGACGATCGAGCCGCTGCAGCTCGACCTGCTGCCGAGTGTCAGCAACACGCTGGTTCCGGGATCGCTGCGCTTCAGCCTCGGCGGCAGTGTGTATGTCGATCGCGGCGGATCGCTGATCCGCGATCCGTCGGCGAGTACCAACAGTGGCACGGTGGCCGGGGCGGTGAACTACGCGAGCGGCGCTGTCAGCCTGAGCGACTATACGGGCGGCGGGTCACCCAGCGTGAGCGTGTCGTGCCTGACGCGCAAGGGGTTGTGGGAGGATTGGCGGTTTCGCTTCCGGGTGGCCGGCGCGCCCGTGCAGCCGGCGAGCCTGGCGATCCGCGCCAGCCGGGCGATCGACAGCGTGCAGATCAGTGCCAGCAGCGCCCTCGATGGGACGATCAGCGGTGCCCAGGCGGATGGCACGGTGGATGCGCAGTTCGGCATCGTGACGCTGCATTTCGGCGAGCTGGTGTCCGATGCCGGGCTGTCGCCGGCGGAAAAGTCGGAGTGGTGGTATTCGGCGTCGCGAGTGTCTGGCGGGCAGATTTTCCGGCCAACTCTGGTGATGCCTGAAACGGCTCTGTACAACGCGGTGGCAGTCTCGAACTTGCCACTATCGGCCGATGTGCTCGGTCTGGATCCGGTGCGGTTGCCGGTTGACGGCCGTGTGCCGATGCTGCGCAAGGGCGATGTGCTGGTGATCCATCACACGGCGACAACCAGCCCGGCGACGGTGAGCAATGGGCAGACGATCAATCTCGGACGGGTGCGGATCGCGCGCCTGCGGGTGATCGGCAGTGACGATCAGACGATCACGGCTGGCTATACGCAGGATTTGGACGCCGGAACGGTGACGTTCAGCAACGTGTCGGGCTACGCGCAGCCCGTGCGCATCGAGCATCGCATCGAGGACATGGCGCTGTGCTCGGACGCGCAGATCAACGGCGAACTGATCATCACGAAGCCGCTGACGCATGATTTCCCCCTCGGCTCGCTGGTCAGCTCGGCTCTGATCATGGGCGACCTGCACGCCAGGGTCTCGCACTGGTTCGATCAGCCGACATGGACCGGCGTGTGGTCGGACGCGGCGATCGGCGGCGACTCGAGCGCGAGTTACAACACGACCGGGTACCCGCCGGCGGTGACCAACCGCCGGGCGATCCAGGAGCGCTGGCGGATCGTGTTCACCAATACGACCACGGTGAATGTGATCGGCGAGACGATCGGCCAGATCGTGACGGGGCATGCGATCGCCAACCCGTTGGCGCCGATCAACCCGGCGACTGGCGCGCCGTACTTCAGCATCGATCCGGCAGGATGGGGTGCCGGGTGGTCGGCTGGAAATGTGGTGCGGCTGAATACGGTGGCGGCAAACTTCCCGGTCTGGGTGGCGCGGACAGTTCTGCAGGGCCCACCGGCGGTGGTCGATGATCAATTCACGATCGGCATCCGCGGCGATGTCGATACACCGTGATTTTCCTCTAGGAGCGACTGATGGCTGATACGTCCGTCAAGTACCTGCACAACATGATGCCTGGTGCGCCGGTGCTGTCTGGTGTCGCGGGATCCCTGATCAACGTGCTGGACGCGTGTCTCGTGAATGGCTTCGGGGTCTCGGCGGTGGCCAGTCTGGTGGTGGCTGGCGGGATCGCGACGGCGACGATCAGCGGCGGGCACAGCGGCGAATACGGCAGCGTCATGCTCGTGGCGGGCGCGACGCCGAGCGGGCTGAACGGCGAGAAGAAGGTGCTCAGCGTTGGCGGTGGTGGGACCACTCTGACCTTCGATGCGGCCGGTATCTCGGACCAGACGGCGACGGGAGCAATCACGATCAAGGTCGCGCCTGCTGGGTGGGCCAAGGCGTTCTCTGGGACGAACCTTGCTGCGTATCGCAGCGCGGACGTGGCGGCGACAGGTTGTTTCTTGCGAATCGACGACTCCGTCGGGAAGACGGCCAGAGTTGTCGGTTACGAGACCATGGGCGGCATCAGTACGGGCAGCAGCCCGTTCCCGACCGTGCAGCAGAGATCCGGCGGCACGTGGTGGACCAAGAGCGGGCAGGCGGACGCGACCGCGGTGCCTTGGTTGGTGGTCGCAGATGGGCGATTCTTCTACCTCCTCATGTTCTACAACAAGACATACGGCGGCGGCGGCGGTGCTTTCATGGCGTTCGGCGACATCTTGCCAGTCAAAAGCGGTGACGCCTGGAGCTGCGTTCTGTCCGGATACGCTTCAGACAAGAGCGGCTCGGTGCCCGGGGATACCAACGACTACGGGGTGTTGAGGAATAGCGCCGATGAGCTGTATCTGGCGAGGTCCTATACAGCGGTCGGGTCTGCAGCGCAGGCCTTCAAAGCGTTCCCTTTGCTGCTGCCGAGCACGGTGACCGGATTTGCCAGCGGCAACGGCCCGATGGCGTATCCGAACGGGCCGGACCAGGGTTTGTACCTGACGCCACACCAGGTGTTCGAGTGGCCGTACAGTGCTCTGCGCGGGGTGTCGCCTGGGTTGTACTGCTGCCCGCAGAATCTCCCCGTGGGGCTATTCGCTCCCGGACAGTTGATTGCCAGCGCTGACAATCTGATCGGACGGGATTTGCGTGTGATGCTGTTCGGCGCCAGCACGGCGACCGGCGCCTTCGCGTTCTTCGACACCACGGGTCCCTGGAGGTAGCGATGCCCGGGAACTTGTATCTGCCGTGCCTCAGCGCAGGGCTGCATCTCTCTGGAGCGGACGGGGCAACTTCGTTTCCTGACCTGAAAGGGCATAGCTTCTACCGCACGGGCGCCGTGGCGATCTCGACGGCGCAGAGCCGTTTCGCAGGGGAGGGGTCGGCTTACTTCCCGGGGGGGGTCGATGATCTGATCAAGTGCGACCAGCACGCTGATTTCGGTGACTCTGGTGCTTCGATGGCGATCTCTTTTTCGATGTTCCCTACGCGCCTTCCTCCAAGCGGGCAGGAAATTCGGCTGATCATGGTCGGCGCGAATGACTCTTACGGAACGTTTTTCGTCGGGCTCACGTCGAGCGGTGGGGTTTACTTCGGCATCGCTGCTGGTGGAACCAACGCGACGGGCAACTGGAGCAACGCCTTCGTGCTGAACCAGTGGAACGACGTGTTGTTCACGATGTTTGACGGAAGAGCGATGATCTCCGTCAATCGCGTGCTCGTAGCGTGGCAGGACGGTCAGTATGTTCCATCCGCCGGAATTCCGAAGCGCGTACAGATCGGTGGAGACAATTCCGGGGATTCAAGTGTCGATCATCGATTTCAGGGTTACTTGGCCGACCTGGAGATTCAATTGCGGCATGGCCGCCAGCCGCCGGCCATGCCGCCGACGGTCCCGTTCGCCGATACTCTGGGCATCGGGATCGCCGATGCCCGGCACGGGCCGATTGCAGCGCTGCGTGTCGCTCGTCCGGATATTCGGATACTACCGTCAGCGCTGTCGACGCTGGCGCTCGATGTTGAGCATGGCGGGCGCGGGCGGGTGGCGGGCACGACGAAAAACGTCGGCGCGCCGGACTATCCGGTGTCGCGCCGGGTTCGTCTGCTGCGCAAGCGCGACGGGCTGCTGGCGCGTGAGTGCTGGAGCGACGCCGGCGGCAACTACCTCTTCGACAAGGTGCGCCATGATCGTGAGTATGTGGTGATGGCGCACGACCACACGGGGCTGTACAACGCGGTGGTTGCGGACACGGTTACGCCGGAGCTGATTACATGAGCCTGGTGTTCTCAGGCGCAGTGCGGTCGGCGCGCGCGCAAGCCACGGTAAATCAGTTTGACAAGGCAGCAACGCCTGGTCGTTTGGAGCTTTACAAGACCACGCAGCCGGCTCCCGGTGGTGCGGCCGGCGGCTCGCCCATCGCCACGATCACGCTGCAAAAGCCTTGCGGCACGGTGAATGCGGGGGCGATCCAGTTTGCCATCACGCAGCCGGCGCAGATCAACCCAGGCGGGACGGTGCTCTGGGTGCGAGGGGTCGATGGCGACGGCAACTGGGTGTGCGATGGCGACGTGGCTGTGACTGGTACGCCCGGCGCCGCCTTCACGCTCGGCGACGTGGTGCTGTATGCCGGCGCTTTCGTGTTCCTTTTCAACGCGACGCTTACTGAGCCCTGAGCGGCCCGGCCGTGGTCGACCTGCTGTTCTCGGATGGGCCAGGATCACTGGATCTGGTTTTCGGATCCACCGGCACGCCGCCGGTCATCATCGTCTTGGGCAGCGCGTGCACCATGGGCGCGGCGACGATGGCCGGGGTTCTGGAGTCCGGCGCGCTGCCGCTCGGATCTGCGGGTTCGTTGCCCGGTATCGATGCGGCGATCGCGATCTCCGAGGTGCCGGCGCTATCGATGCCCGCTATCCTCAATCCGGTTGTTGCCGATCTGGCGATCAGCTACGACAACGCGGTCAATCGCGCGCCGTTCTGTTGGGCCGGCGCGTCATGGCAGGGTGCCGCGGCGCTGTCCCGCTTGACAAGCGCGACACATCACGCGACCGCTGCGGGCGAAGCCACAGTGGTTGTCGGGTGTGGGTCTGGATCTCCGCGGGCGACCAGCCTTCATCCACGGTGGCAGTTGATGGGCACGTCGCAGCGGCCAGCGTCCCGCTTCCCGTGGGGCGCTGGCGCGGCTCGACGGGCGCGATTTGGCGACCGTTGGGGACAGCTGGCGCGGCATTTGCGGCCGTCGTTCTCCGCGCCGTTCAATGAGGCAGCCCAGCGTGCGCGCGATGCGCGTGACGGCTGGATTGAGTTGTTTCAACGGGCGCGCCCGGAGCTGATCGCAGCATGGGAGCCGGGCGCCAATCTGTCGTCCACGCTGGCGGTCGTCGCCGGCGCCGGCTTGCCGTATGGGATTGCTGGCGCTGTCCCTTGGCAGCAGGCGATGCGCCCGCCGCATGGCCGGGCCGGTGTTCCTGTCGATCCGCCTGGCCCGCCGGGGTATGTGCCGGCGACCGATCTGCTGTTCTGCGATGCTGCGCCAGCGTCTTTGGGTCTGCTGTTCGGTCGGCCGTGCATTCCTGTCGGACCAATTGCCGCCGTCGTCATACCTGTACGAAGGAGTTATGTCGTGATCAACGAAGTTGCACTGGTGCGCACCGACAACCAGAAGGCGCTGGCTCCGTTATCGCTGTCGGTGTCGATCGATGCCGATTCGTGGGTGTGGGGCTGGCAAGCGAGCTTGCCCGCGAGCAGTATCGCGGATGTTTTGCCCGGCTCGCCCGGTGCGCCGGTGGAGTTCGAGGCGACCATCAACGGTGTCAGCTGGCTGCTGCTCGCCGAAGGCGTGACTCGCGATCGGCGGTTTGCTCAGGCTCGGATCACTGTATCGGGCAGGGGCATCGCCGCAGAGCTTGGCGCGCCTTACGCGGCCTCAGTCAGTCGTAGCAACCTCGCCGACCTGACTGCCAGGCAGCTCATGGAGGCTGCGCTGACGATCAATGCCGTGCCGATCGGCTGGTCGGTTGACTGGCAGATCGTCGACTGGCTGGTTTCTGCCGGCGCATGGTCACACACCGGCAGCTACATCGAGGCCGTGACGCGCATCGCTCAGGCCGCTGGCGGGTACGTACAGGCAAGCCGCAACAGCCGTAGTCTGGAGATCCTGCCGCGCTATCCGGTTGCGCCGTGGGACTGGGGCGGTGTCGCGCCAGCGTTCTCGTTACCTTCTGCGGCGACTACTCGCGAATCGATCGAATGGCGAGAAAAACCCGCGTACAACGCCGTCTACGTGAGCGGTGAAGGTGTTGGAGTGCTGGCCAGGGTCAGGCGTGCCGGCACGGCTGGTGACCGCGTAGCTCCGATGATCACCGATTCGCTGACGACTCATGCAGACGCTGCCCGACAGCGCGGCCTGTCGATTCTCTCAGACGTTGGTCGGCAGCAGCTGCTGACGCTCGATACCCCGCTGTTTTCCGGCGTTGGAATTTACCCCGTCGGGTCGTTCGTGCGGTTTGTTGACGGCACCGATTCCCGGATCGGCATTGTGCGCAGCCTGAGCATCACGGCAGCCTTACCAAAGGTGCGCCAGATTGTGGAGCTCGAATGCCATGGCTAACCTTCTGCGGCAGTTCCGCTCGCTGATCCCGGACAGCCCCTTGCTCGTTGGTGATGTCTCTGCCGTGGCCAACGGCATCCTGACAATCGAGCTGCCAGACGGCTCATACATCACCGCCCGCGGTGCCGCAAGCGTCGGCCAAAGGGTGTTCGTTCGCAGCGGTTTGGTGGAAGGCGCGGCGCCCACCCTCAGCTACCTGGAGGTCGACGTTTAGCCGTCGGTCTGCAATAAGGTTGCGCTACACGCAACCCGGAATGCTGGCAAATATCGTGCAAAAACGGCCTGAATTATCGCGCGCCGTTACACAAGCCACTGTCCAGAACCGAGGTCGGCCGTGTAACTTCCCAGGCGGCCCACCTCCTGAGCGCGCTGCAATGCCTGCTCGCCGGCCTTGATCGGTGTGACGTCGGTGACTTCGACAAAGAAGCCCCGCACCTCGCCATTGACTACGTCCGGGATGT
>ERZ761578.33-NODE-33-length-27096-cov-13.155320_pt1 | contig 27096 bp, 22 predicted proteins | sample MGYA00512170_ERZ761578 | MGnify/ENA primary metagenome ERZ761578 (study PRJEB28899, sample SAMN03785562) | bioreactor sludge metagenome | biome: EBPR Sludge; feature: EBPR Bioreactor; material: 0.22µm filtered reactor supernatant | place: Saint Lucia: Queensland... | reverse complement strand
CGTCCGCCCTGTTCCCAAAACACCTCCGCTCGTCGCCGACGCGATCCGGCGCGCGCAAGCGCCGCAATGAGCTTCTTCGCCGAGCTGCTCGCGAAGGTCGGCCTCGGGCTGATCGACCGGGCGCTCAAGGCTGCCGAGAAAGGGGAAAGGGCGCACCTGCATGAATTGCCTCCGAAGCGCGCTATCGAGTTGTGCGATCATTTTCGCGATGTCGCTGACGGCCTGCAGCAGCACGCATATCGTGGACACCTCGCCAGCAACCGGCAGCCCCCGGATCGTGGCGAGTGACGTGACGGTGAAGGTCACGCCGTACGCAGACGCAGCCAAGCCCGAGGGCGGGCGGGTCGAGAAGCAGGAAATCATCGGCCACGTCGTCATGAGCCGCGAGGCGTATGCAGACCTCCTGCAGGCCAAGATCGACAACAAGATCCTCGGGGCCTACGCAGCCGAGTGCGCGAGGGCCGCTCGGTGATTGCGCCCGAGTACCAGTGGGTCAACGCGCAGAGTTGCCCCCGCCTGGTGGGCGAGCAGGCGGCCAGCCTGGAGCACACCGTCGAGGCGGCGGAGCGCCACGTCGATAAAGCCATCGCCGCCGTCATTGACGAGCTGAACGTGTCGGGGTCGCAGACCAACCCGGAACTGCTTGCCGAGCGCATCCGTGAGGTGTGGCGCCGCAAGAGCGAGGTTCTGGACGTCATCAGGGGCCTGGAGGTGGCCCTGGATGCCGCAGGGAAGCTCTGACCGTGAGGGGATCGGCCCCTATGGCGTCCGGTACAACGACGAGCAGACCCGCTTCGGCGACCGGCTGGTGTCGTTGGAGCGGCTCGCGTCTGCCTTCGACGTGAGGATTGCCGCCCTGGAAGGAAGCTTCAGAAGCCACCTTGACCGCGCAGCGAATGACGCCGAGCGTGCAGCGACAAGCGCCACGCAGACGCTGGATGCGATCAGCCGGTTGCGGGAGGACCTGTCGGTCCTGAAGGCGCAGAAGGGCGCGGTGCAGATCGAGGCGGTGCAGCGTGTCGTCGCCCTCTGCGCCGGGCTGGTGGTCCTCGTCGGCAGCGTCGTCGGTGCTGTCATGTGGATCGCGGAAAAGGCTCCTTCCTGATGCCGCTGTGGGAGCTCGTGCCGGCAGTGAAAGACGGCGACTACCTCGCCGACGACGCCGGCAACGCCATCACCACGGATGATGGCAGCTACATCCTGTTCGACGCCGGCTGGCGCCCGATCCCGGCGGAAGTGGATGCCCCCGCCGTCAATTGAGAACACCGTCCGCTGGAGGCGTAACCCAGAGTCTTTCGTCACGGAGCTGTTCCGTGACCCGAAGACCGGCGGGCCGGTCAAGCTTGCCCCGTGGCACGGAGAGGCTCTTGCCGCGGTGCGCGACAGCGACCGCGTGTCCGTACGGGCCGCCCGCGGCGTCGGCAAGACGGCCATGCTGGCGTGGCTCTGCCTCTACCGGCTGACCTGCTACAGCGACGCCTTCAACGTCTTCACCGCGCCCCGGCGCGAGCAGATGAGCATGGCGGCGTGGCGCGAGATCAAGAAGTGGATCGCGCTCATGGACCCGCACATGCGCGACAATTTCGAGGTCCAGTCCTCCCGCATCTTTATGCCCGGCCTCCGCAACGAGGCCGTTGCCACGACCGTCGGCTCCGGCAACTACGAGGGCCTGCAGGGCATCCACGACATGAACCTGATGTTCTTCGTCGATGAGGCGAACGGTGTTGCCGACAACGTCATGGACGTCGTGCTCGGCTCGACGACGACCTCCGGCACGAAGATCCTGCTGGCCGGGAACCCCCGCCAGTCCGCAGGACTGTTCTTCCGCACGCATGTCTCGAAATCACACCAGAAGGTGTGGAGGACGATCCGGGTTTCCGCCTTCGACATGGAAGGGATGGATTTCTACAACCCCGGCTACATCGAGGAGATGCGCCAGACCTGGGGCGAGCAGTCCTGGCAGTGGAGCGCCTACGTCCTCGGCGAGTTCCCAACAGAGCAGGAAGACGCGGTCATTCCGCTGGGGCACATTCGGGATGCGGTGGGCCGCAAGGCCGTGCCGTTGGAAGGCTACCACCCGGTGTGGGGGTTTGACCCGGCTGCCGGCGGGGATCGGAGCGTGCTGGTCAAGCGCCGCGCGAACATCGTCGAGGACATCGTGTCATGGCGCGAGCGCGATCAGGCGGTGTCGATGGACAAGGTGCGCCGGCACTTTTGGGACACCCCGGACAAGGACAAGCCGGCGGCCATTGTGGTCGATGCGGTCGGCATGGGCGCCCCCATCGCGGACGTGCTGCGCCGGGACGGGCTGCCCATCGTCCACTGGGTAAGCTCCGAGAACTCCACACACAAGACGCTGTACCGCAACAAGCGGGCGGAGATGTGGCACCTCGGGCGCGAGTGGTTCGAGCAGCAGACGGTCGTCATCCCCGACGATGACGAGCTGGTCGAGGAACTGGCCGCGCCGATCCGGTTCGTCCCCAAGGACACGAACACCTCCTATGGGACGGCGTACATCGTCGAGGCCAAGGACGAGATCAAGGAACGCATCGGGCGTTCGACCGACCTTGCCGACGCCCTCCTGCTGAGCCTCTGCGCCAAGTGGCGCGAGCGCGACGCTGACTACCTGCGCGAACGCCTGCCCGGCGTCTACGGGCGCAAGCGCAAGCCAACCCCAGCCGGGGCCACCTGGATGAGCGCGATATGAAGGCCGACAACCCGGACGGATACCCGAGCCTGCGTGACGCCGAGGCGATGCTGGCGCTGCGACGGTCGGAGGCGACGAAGTACCTGACCGGCTGGCACGAGCAGGCGAAAGAGGACATCGCCTTCCGCCACGGCCACCAGTGGGGCAGGGAAGACGCCCGGCTGATGAACGGCGGTGACGAGGACGAGGACGGGCGCAACCGCATGGTCCGCCCGATGGTGACGTTCAACCGCATAAACTCGCTCGTGAACGCCACCTTCGGTGCGATGATCCACAACCCCATGGGGATCAGTTACGTCGAGCGGGCGGTCACGCCCGAGAACGAGGAGATCAGCAAGCACGTGCTGCTGTCCTCTGCGGCGCTGTACTTCCGGGAGAACCCGCTGTGGGACGCGCCGACGCAGGAGCGTGACAGCGCCCTGGACATGCTGACGTGCGGCATCGGCGTGCAGCAGCTCATGGCCGAGACGGAGATCACCGGCCAAGTCGAGCTGCTGGGCCGGCGCATCGACCCGCTGTCCGTCGGCTGGGACACCCGCGCCAAGGCAATGGGGCTGACTGACCGGCGCTGGCATTTTCGCAAGGCGATGCTCTCGCGCGAGGAGATGGACGAGGAGTTTGGAGGGGTCCCCGAGGCCCGCGCGTCCGATGAGCCGTCGTCCACGCCCGCGAAGCCGGAGGAGCCCGGCGTCGAGTCCGACGACAACTTTGAGGTTCTGCACTGGCAGTGGTTCGAGAGCGAGAAGTACAAATCCGTCCTCACCGTGGATGGGCCACAGGACATCTCCCTTCGTGACCTGAAGGCGCTGAAGGAGGGCGAGGACTACATCTACGAGGACGAGCTTGCCGCCACGCAGGTCAAGCGCCGCCGGGTCTATTGGGAGGCGTTCACCCACGGCGGGACGATCATGCGCATCCGCAAAATCCCCGTGGGCGCGTTCACCTACCTGTTCCTGACAGGCATCCGCGACGACGAGAACGGCTACTGGTACGGCATGGTGCGGGACGCCAAGGACCCGCAGCGGTGGGCGAACAAGTTCCTGAGCCTGTTCATCTGGGTGGTCGCGACCTCGGGCAAGGGCATCATCGCCGAGGAAGGGGCGTTCCCCAACGCCCAGGACGCGCAGCGCGATTGGGCGAACCCGGCGGTCATCACCGAGGCCATCAAGGGCGCGGTCTCCGGCGGCATGATCATGCCCAAGCCGGAAAGCAAGCTGCCGCCGTCGGCTCACGAGATCCTGTCTTTCTGCAATGCCGCGGTGCGGGAGGTGACGGGCATCTCGCTGGAGATCGTCGCCCAGCAGATGAACGACCAGTCCGGCATTGTCGAGGAGAGCCGGAAGGCGGCGGCCATGGCGGTCGTGGCCTGGGCGTTCGCCGCGCTCAGGGACTACTACCGCGCCCACGGCCACCTGCTTCTGCGGTTCATCGCCGAGTATATCGAGCCGGATCGACTGGTGCGGACGGTGGACGCCAGCGGGCGGGCGCAGTTCAGGCCGTTCACGTACGAGGAGGCGGCCTACGAGGTCGAGGTCGACGAGGTCCCGAACAGCCCGAACAAGCGCGCGGAGACGCACCGCACCCTGGTGGCGTACGCGCCCATCGTTCAGCAGCCTGACATCCCGCCTGCGTTCAAGATGGAATACCTGACGCAGATGGCGGAGACGTCCGGCCTGCCGGCGGAGAACGTGCGCCGGCTGAAGCAGGCGATGACCCCGCCGCCCGACCCGATGGCCGAGCAGATGAAGCTGGCCCAGGCCGAGACGGTGATGCAGGAGCTTGAGAAGCTGAAGGCCGAGGTGGTGAAGCTTCAGTCGGCGGCCCTGCTCGACGTGGCGAAGGCCAAGGAAACCGGGCAGGAGGCTGAGACGGCGCAGCGCATCTCGCAGACCGAGATCGAGCAGAAGGTGATCGAGGGCAACCTGAAGCTGGAGCTTCAGCGGCGCAAGGCAGATCAGGAACTGGAGAAGGGCACGATGAAGCTGCAGATGGACGAGGCCCGCAACCAGCAGGCCCTGCAGCATCAGTACGCCCAGCAGCAGCTCCGCGCGGCGGAGCCGAACAACAGCGGAGATGACGAATGACTTTGGAAGACGTGCTCCCGGCTGACGACGAGAACCTCTACGACAGCCCGGACGAGGAGGACGAAGAGGAAGAGTCCCCGCCGCCGGCTGCCGAGGTGCCCGCGCCGGCACCGGAGCCGAAGCCGGAGCAGCCGACGACCGTTCCGCTGCACGTCGTCGCTGAGCTGCGAGCCGAGCGCAAGGCGCTGCTGGAGCAGAACAAGCAGATGCTGGAGCTGCTGGGCAAGGTCCAGCAGCGCGCCGCTGCCACGCCTGGGGCGGCTCCAGAAGACCTGACGCCGAAGCCGGGCGAGAGCGACGGCGAGTTTTTCGGGCGGGTGATCAACCACCTGCTGACAGAGACGCAGGAAACCCGCAAGGAGCGCGAGCGGCGTGCCGAGCGCGAGGCCGCGGCCCTGCAGGAGCAGCAGTACGTCTCCAAGGTCGTCGAGGACTACCAAGCGTTCAAGGCGAGCGTGGCCCCGGACCTCGTGGAGGCCGGCGACTACCTTGCCAAGCCCATCGCTGACCAGTTGGAGAAGATCTACCCGCCGGAGACGGTGCGGGTGATCATCGGCGGGCTGGAGCGCGACATGCACCAAGCCGCGGAGAAGGCCGGCATGGGCTACGGCGAGTACGTCTGGAAGACGGCCATCGCCGCCGGCTACGTGCCGCAGGCGGAACGGCAGAAGCAGGAGGTCGCGCAGCAGAAGCGGGTGAAGGCGGAAGCCGCGCGCGGTATCGGCGGCGCTGGCGCGTCTGCCGGCGGCCTGACCCAGATGGAGGCGGTGAAGCTGTTCAACTCCGGCAAGGCCGGGCGAGCGCAGAAGATCGCCGAGCTGGGCGGCATCACGGTCGAGGAGGCGTTTGCCTCAGGCGCGGTACGCAAACTGCGCAAATAAGGTGTTGAATAGCGACCCCCACTAGGGTATTTCCTTAGTGCGCTGACGCCGAGCGATATCGGCGGTCCCGCTGACAACGAGCTGCATCGTTGGTCCCAGGGTTGTGGCCTCTCCCCGTTAAGCGAGGTCGGCAAACGGTGGAGACCAACGGCTGTGGCCGACTATTTCCCCACGACCGACGCGAACAGCGTCAAGATTTGGGAGACGCAGCTTCAGGCTGCTGTTCTCGCCAAAACCATCATGAAGCCGTACATCGGCGGCAACTCCGCGATCATCTCGGAGCGGTCGGCGAAGGGTCGCAAGAAGGGCGACACGGTTTACTACAACCTGCGCGCGCCCATCGACGGCGAAGGCAAGGTCGGGTCCGAAACCCTGGAGGGCTTCGAGGAAGACCTGACCATCCATCAGGCGTCGATGGTGATCAACCTCAGCCGGCACGCGGTATTCGTCGGCGACGAGATTTCCGAGGAGCGCTACCCGTGGGACGACCTCCGCGAGGAGGCGAAGGACGCGATCTCCGAATGGGGCGCGCGGCGTCTCGAACAGGCGATCATGAACCACGCCTGCGGCTTCACTCCGGCGAACGCGCTGCACGTCACCCGGCGTGGCCACAACACCGTGGTCGCCCCCACGTCCAGCACGCGCATCCTGCGGGCCGGCTCCGCTTCCACTGACGAGGGCCTCGGCTCCGGGGACAAGTTCACCCTGCAGCTCATCGACTTCGCGCGGGAGCGGGCCTTCAAGGAGGAGAGCTCGGCGTTCCGCATCGAGCCCGGAGATGGCCGCAAGTACGTCTGCATCCTGTCGCCCGAGCAACTCACCGACCTCCGCGACGACGACCGCTGGGAAGCGATCCAGCGCGCCGCCCTGGCCCGGTCGGCCAGCAACCCGCTCTACGAGTTCGCCGCCGGCGAGTACAACGACACGATCTTCGTGCCGAGCCAGTGGGTCACGCAGGGCGTCAACAGCAGCACGGGCGCTGCCGTTGCCGACACCCGCAGGGCCGTTTTCCTCGGGCAGAACGCGCTGTCCATCGCCTGGGGCCGCCAGTACGGCGGCGGGGCCTGGAAGTGGGTCGAGTCCATGCGGGACTACGACGACAAGCGGTACGTCGCCGCGAAGCTCCTGTGGGGCGTCAAGAAGGACGTCTTCAACTCCACCGATCGCGGCTGCATCGTCATCTCGACGTATGCAAAAGCGCACGCTTAAGGAGGGCTGAGAATGCCTACTGGCGTCACCGGGTCCAAGGCCCTCCGTCACCACCTGCCGATGCCGAAATGCGTGTCGGCGAGCTTCGCCTACAACACCAGCGGCATCGCGTCCGGGGTATCGACCGGCGTCATCATCCCGAAGGGGGCGACGATCACCTACGCCGCCGTCATCGTGGATACGGTGTTCAACGGCGGCACCACGAACGTCGTGACGGTCGGCTACGGGGCCAACCTGAACGAGATCTTCGACGCTTCGACCTCCGGGTCGTCCGTCACCGAGGGCACCGCCGGTGTCTACACCTCGGCGGCGGCGCTGGCCCTGAGGTTCACGGCGGATCAGGAGGTCAAGGTCAAGTACACCCAATCCGGCACCGCCGCCAGCACCGGCGCGGCCCGACTGGTCATCGTCTACGTGGAAGAGGGGCCGACCCTCTAGCATGACGACCTTCCTTCGCCTCCAGGATGTTATCGCTTCGGAGACGAGGTTCGTTGATCGGGCGGCGGATCTGAAGGCCGATGAGGTCACGCAGATCCGCCTCCACATCAACGAGGCGATCAAGGCGCACCAGCAGGATGCATTCTGGTTCAACCAGCAACTGTGGGAGCGCGAGACGGAGGCGGGGCAGGAATTCTACGCGCTGCCAGCGGAGTATGTGGCCGGGCTCACCGTGAGCATCGCCACGCCGCGCCGGAAGCTGCGGTCGATCTCGAACGACACCATGGAAGGCTGGGAGCCGGGCGAACGGGCTATGCCAACGCATTTCGCGCTTTTCGCCAACCAGTACCGGCTCTATCCGATCCCGGACAAGGTTTACACGATCAGGCTGTGGGGCGTCCGTTCGTACGAGCCCCTCGTTGCGGACGATGACTCGAACGCATGGCTCCAGTTTGCGTTCGAGCTGATCCGCGAGGCCGCCAAGGCGAGGGTGTTTTATTCCATGCTGCACGATCAGGAGAACGCCGCCATCGCCCAGGCCAACGCTGTTTCCGCCCGCGCCGACCTTGCCGCCGAGACGCGCCGCCGGCAGCCGCCCCAGGAGATCAGGCCATTCCTGTAGAGCCCTTCGCCGAATGGCTCCCCGACCAAGCGCCCATCGCTGGCGGCATGGTGCAGGCGAGGAATGTCTTGCCGATGGCGGGCGGAGGATACGGCCCGTTCCCCTCGCCGGTGGACGCCGGCATTGCCCTGCCCGGGGAGTCCCGCGGCGGCATCACCGCGTCCGTGCCGGGCGGGGCGACCTTCACCTACGTCGGCACGCAGACTGCGATTTACGTTCGCAGCGGCGACACCTCCGGCTGGACCAACGTGTCGAAGCCGGGCGGGTACGCGCTTGGCGATGCCGGCTGGGAATTCGTTCAGTACGGCACCAAGGTCATCGCCGTCGGCGGTCCTTCCGTGCCGATCCAGGTGAATGAGGTCGGTGGCCCGGCCTTCGCCGACATGATCCCGCCGTCGAGCGCACGCAGGCCGCGCGCCTACCACATCGCGCTGATCTACGGCATCCCGGTCCTGGCGCACACCTTCGACGATCAGGACGGCGAGCAGCCGAACCGCGTGTGGTGGCCGCAGATCATCCAGATCCCGAACCTTGAGAACTGGGCTCCGAACCTGTCCACGTTTGCCGGCTACAGCGGCTCCCTGCCCCAAGCGGGTGACGGTGCGATCCGGGCGGTGATCGGCGGCGAGGTCGGCATCATCTGGTCCGAGCGGGCCATCTACCGGATGCGCTACCTCGGGTCCGCGCCGAAGATCTTCGACATCGAGCGCGTCGAGCGCGGGCGGGGCCCCATCGCGGCCGGCGCGGTCATCGACGATGGCCGCATGACCTACTTCATCGACCGCGACGGCTTCTACGCCTTCGATGGGCAGCAGGCCACACCCATCGGCCACGGCAAGGTGAACCGCGCCATCGCCAGACGGATGAACACTGGCGCGGTGGACACGATCAAGTCGGCCACCATCCCCGGCCTCGCCGTGGTGATGTGGGCGCTGCCGCTGGACGGGTCGCCAAAGCCGAACAAGCTGATCGCCTACTCGGTCAACGACGGGCGCTTCACTGAGATCGACCTGGGCGCTTCGCTGGTTCTGGAAACGGCTTCGCCCGGCATCTCGTGGGACGAGGAACCGTGGGCGTCCCGTCCGCTCGATCAGGAGCCGTGGGCCAGCTACGTGTGGGACTCGCCGTCCTTCCTGGGCGGCGACCGCACCCTGACGATGTTCGACAGCGCCGGCAAGATGTTCTTCCTCACCGGCGCGGGGCTGCCGGCGCTCTTGGAGACGCAGGAGGTCGCCCCGTTCGAGCCGTACGTGGCCGAGTGGACAGACCCGCGCCCGGTGGTGGACGACGCCTCCGCCGGCACCACGGTCAGCGTCGGCGTGCGCTCGTCCGTTGCCGAGGAGGTGTTCTGGGGGCCGGACACGAAGCTGAACCGGATCGGCTTTGCGCCGGTCCGCGAGCGCGGCGTCTACACCCGGATGCGCCTGAAGATCCCGGCGGGGTTCCGCCACGCCATCGGCATCGCCGCCACTCCGCGCAAGGGGGGGCTGGCATGAGCGTCGTTGCTCCGACCGCACCGCCGCGGCAGATCGCCGAGGCGCTGAACGACTTCTCGGTCCGCTTCTCCGGCGGGCAGGTCACGCTCGGCAGCGGGACCGCCACCATCGTGCAGGACCCGCGGGTCGGGCCGCTGTCGCTGGTGTTCCTGACGCCGCTGTCTGCCGGCGCGGCGCTGGGCAGGCCGGTGCCGGGCGACGGCTTTTTCACCATCGAGCATGGCTCACAGGCGGGGCAGGTTCTTGGGTACTTCGTCTTTACAGCGTGATCCATACACGGCAGTGCGAGTGCCGGCGCACGAGGTCCACGACGCGTGGGCCATCGCCAGACCGTTCGTCCTGCGCGCTCACAACAGCCGCTGCGCCACAGGAGACGCCTTTCTGGAGGACATCTACGCGCGGGTGCTGCTTGGTGACTCCGGACCGCTCCGCGCCGCTCTGTGGCTCGCCTACTGCGGCACGGAGGCTGTCGGCGCGATGATCACGCAGGAAGTCCGCTACGAGCGAGGCTCGGTAATGCAGATCCCCTACCTCGCCGGCGACAGCTTCGAGGATTGGGTGCACTTGCTGAACGACGTGCTCGCCGACGCGGCCCGGCGCGGGCTGCCGGAAGTCGAGCTGCTGGCGAGGGAGGGGTTCGGGCCGGTCCTCGCCGATTATGGGGCGGAGAAGAAATGGACGCTCTTCAGGCTGAAGGCGGGTGAGTGATGGGCCTCTTCGGTAGCGCGCCAAAGGCACCAAAGCCCCAGCTCATGGGGTATCAGCAGAAGACGGCGCAGCAGGCTGGCGGGCTTTCCGCATGGGCCATGAAGAACCGCCGGCTGACTCCGTATGCCGGAGACTGGACCGCGGATCTGACTGGCGGCCAGAACGCCGCCATCAACGCGATCACCCAGCGCGGGATGCAGGGCTCTCCTCTGCTGAAGGGCGCACAGGGCTACGCCGGGGATGTTCTCGGGGGCAAGTACCTCGGCGCCGGCAACCCGTACCTATCGCAGGCCATGGCTGCAGCCAGAGATGATATCGGGCGAGAGGTCGGGGGCGCATTCTCCACCGGGGGCATGGCCGGCTCGCCGATGCACCAGCAATTCTTGACGGAGGCGTGGTCCAAGGCGACGGCGCCGCTGCTCTTCCAGAACTACGAGAACGAGCGGCAGAACCAGCAGCAGATGGCCGGGTTGTCGCCTGATCTGGCCAACGCCGACTTCACCGGGCTGAACCAGGCGCTCGGCGCACAGAGCGTTGTGCAGCAGCAGTCTCAGTCTGAGATCGACGCAAAGCGCCAGGCGTGGGACCTGCAGCAGAGTGAGCCGTACCGGCGCGCGCAGGCAGCTATGGGTGTCGTCAGCGGTGGCCCCGCGCCAGTGATGCAGGGCGGAGAGTCCGGCAGCAGGGGCTTGGTCCCTGGGATGCTTCAGGGCGCCATGGGCGGGGGCATGGCTGGCTTGGCAACAGGCAATCCCTACGCGGCTGGCGGCGGCGCGATCCTCGGTGGACTTGGCGGCGGAGCGGCAAACAAATGATGGACCTCCCTTCCCTTTACATGCTGCTCCAAGGCGGCGGCACTGGCTTTGGGCAGCAGCCCCAGAGTCAGTTGCCGATCATGGGCCGGATGGGCCGCATGACAGCTGGCGGGCAGGGGTTCGGTTCGGACGTGAACCTGTCCAACAGCCCGGTCCTGTCGGCGTCTGCCTATAGGGACGTGCCGGTGTCTCACGGCGGGGTCCCGATGCATCCGGGCATGCAGGGCTCGGGCCTGCCGATCCTTGGAGCAAGCACGGCGGCGCAGCCTGGGCAGCAGCCGGCGCCCGGCCCAGGTCAGGGCGCGCAGGGCGACATGATGAAGTACATGATGCTGACGGGCGGGTTGGATCAACTGTTCCAGGCGCTCAGGGGAAGCTAGCCGTGCCCATTTGGGACCAGCTTAACCAAAATCCGATGTCCGCCATGATCCTCATGAGCGGCCTGTCCAACCTTGGCAACAGCTTGAGCAAGCAGAACCTGCCGGCGCGCGGTTCGTACGCGCCCGGCGGCTACAGCCAGGGCGGCGGCATGGAGGACATGCTGCCGAACATGCTGCGCATGCAGGCGATGCAGGCGCAGATGCAGAACCAGCAGCAGGACAACGAACTGGAGCGGCAGAAGTTTGCGCTTGAGCAGCAGAACATGCAGGCGGCGCAGCAGGCCGCGCGCGGCATCGAACAGCGCTTCGGACTTCCGCCCGGGTCGTTCGCGCACTTTGCCGAGCAGCTTGGGCCTGGGATCGCCGACCGGCTCAAGATGAGCCAGATCAACGGCCGCCTCGTCATGAATGAAACCGGGCAGGCGGTCGGCGTGTACCCGACGTTCACGGACACCGGCACCGGGCCGATGAATACCCTGACGGGCGAGGTCAGTCGTGACGCTGTGCGGATGCAGCATGACCTGAACAAGTCGTCCCGGGGCGCGACCCGTGTTTCCGTCAGCCCCACCGCCATCTACGGAGCGACACAGGGAGCCTTCGACCAGGAGATCTACAAGGAGGCGGGCAAGGACTACATCGCCTTGCAGAACGACGCCGACGCTGCCCGCAAGATGGCCGACGACTTCAAGAGGATTGACGATCTTCTCGGGGAAACCCCGACCGGCGAGGGGTTTGATCAATGGCGGTTGGCGTTCTCGAAGGCCGCTCGGGGCGTCGGCATCCCGATTGGCAGCGCGGAGGAGATCGCCTCGAAGGAGGCTGCCGAAAGCCTTGTGAACCAGTTCGCGCTTGGGGCGCGGTCCCCGGAAGGCCCGCTCGGCGGCCTGCCCGGTTCGGCCTCAAACCAAGATGTGGCGTTCCTCAGGGCCATCCCCCCAGGCATCGAGAAGACGAGGGAAGGCCGGAAGCTTCTCGTTGACGTGCAGAATGCGAAGGCCGCCCATCTCACCAGGCGGGCTCATGCGGCGCGGGAATACGTGCGCGCCAAGGGCGGGCAGATCGACCCGGTCGAACTCGACTCCTTCAAAGCGTCCTACGACCAGCAGAACCCGATGTTCACGGACCTCGCGCCAAAGTGGGCGGGCAAGTTTCAGCAGACTGCCGCCGCTCCAACGGCCAGCCCGCCACCGACGCCAGCTCCGCAGGGCGGGCTTTCTGTCGACCCGGACATCCAGGCGCGGGCGAATAAGGCGCGCTACCGCTGATGGCAACGCAGGAAGAGTTCGACAGGCTGCAGGCCGCGTTCGCGAAGGCTGACGCCGCGGTTGACGCCGACCCGAACGACACCGAGGCCCTTGAAGATGCGCGGGCGTTCTCCGCGGAGATCCGTCGGCTGACTGGTCAAGCCGGCGCGCAGCCGCAAGCACAGGCCGCCCCTCAGCAGGAGGATGGGTTTCTCGCCCGCGCCGGACGGTCAATCAGCGACGCTATGGTGGGCAGCATCACCACGAGCAAGGCCGTGGCGCAGGGGCTTCCCGGCATCGGCACATGGACGGACGAGCTTGCCGGGCAGGCGATCAGCGCCATCCACGGCGGCGATGCCGAGCAAGCCCGCAAGGACTACATGGCGCCGGTCGAGGCAATGCCGGCAGGGCGCAGGCTGGCTGCGGAACTGGTTGGCGGTGTGGTCGGGAGCGCTCCGCTTGCTGGTCTTGGGCTTCCCGCCTCCTTGGCCGCCGCGACCGGCCTAGGGGCCGCGTCTGGCGCTGGGGCGAACGAAAGCGACAGGGCAAAGGGGGCAACGGCTGGCGGCATCACCGGCCTTGCCGCCGGCGTGTTGGCCCCGGCAATCGGCGGCGCTGCCTCTTCAATCGGCAGCCGTGTTGCCAACGTTGCTCGCAGCATTATGGGCAAGCCGACAAACCCGTTCGTGGGGGGCGGATCTGGCGCGGCTCAGCGCACGATGCGTGAGTCCATCGACAACGCCAAGCGCGCCGGGTTTGAAGCGCCGACAACGGATGCGCCGCTGCTGGCTCAGCCGGCGGGCGTCCCGGCAGCGCGCCGCGTGCTCAACCGTGGCGAGACTGCTGCCGCTGATCTGGTCGGGGCTGCTCGTGGCGCTGCAGACGAGAGTCGCGCCGTTCTCGCCGACACGGCGGGCAAGGTGGGCGGGATCGCCGATCAGTCCGACCTCCTTGCGGAGGCGTCTCTGGCGTCGTCCAGGGGCGGGTTGAAGATGCGCGGGGCGCAACTCGCGGCGGAGGGCGACGCCGCCATCTCCTCGGCGGAGAGCAACCTGTCCGGGATCGGGCAGAGGCTGGCGAAGAGTGGCCAGCAGCGGATCGCCGAGGTGGCGCAGAAGATCGCAGGCACTGGCCAGAACATCGGCAGGGAAGGCGTCCGCGAAGCCGGGAAGGCATATCAGGATCTCGGGATCGTTCCCGTCGGGCTGCGCACCACGCCGGAGGAAGTGCTTGCTTCCCCGATCGTGAGTTCGAATGCCATCGGCAGTCTACTCAAGAACCCAGACGTCGAGAAGATCGTAGCTGGGATGCAGAAGGACGTCCGGTTCACGGGCGTCCCCACGAACAACCTGACGTTCCTGAACGAGCTGACCATCCAACTTGGTAACGCCGCCAAGGGCCTGCGTTCCGTGGTCCCGGTCAAGGCAACCCGCATGGATGCCTTGCGGGCGCAGTTCATGGACGCCATGGAGGCCGCTGTCCCTGGGTATAAGGGCGCGGCCGCCGGGTACCGGCAGGCGTCCACCATGAGGTCGGCGTACGACCTCGGGTATGGGTTCGACACAAAAACAATCTCCAAGGAAGCGCTAGACGCGCTTCCGGCGGATGCTCGATCCAAGGCCGTCTCCGCGATGGCCCAGCGTTTCTCGGACCTGATCGCCCCGCAGGGCGGGGTCGCGCAGTCACCAGCGCAGGTGAAGGCAATCGCCGACCGGATGAAGGCGAAGCTGTCGCTGACGTTCGGTAAAGATGCAGAGGGCTTCGTCAATTCGTTGCTGGAGGGCAGCAGCCGCATCCAGGCCGGCAGGGTCGCCTCTGACTTGGCGGCCAAGGGGCTTGCTGGCGCGAAGCCGAAGAGGCTGAAAGACATTCTCGCGCCGGTGTTCGGCGGAGACGAGAAGGCGCTCAAGGACTTCGTGGCTTCCGTCAAGGCGGGTATCGAGAAGACCAAAACCTCGAAACTGGCGACGGCACAGGCGGAGCGCGGCTTCTCTGCCGGCAACCTCGGGAAGGCCCGCGACAAACTCGTCACCGTGTTCGGGAGCAGCGAGGCCGCAGACGACTTCCTCGCTACGGTCGTGGACGCGCTTGGGCGCAAGGAGGGCGCGGTGGCCGCCCGCGAGATCGAGGCGGCGGTCGGGCGCGGAGATGTTTCCGGCCTACGGAAGACCGTCGGGGCCATCGCCGGCGAGGATGTCGTGGACTCCATCGCCACGCCGGCTGAGACGGCAGCGAAGCGCCTGACGAGCGCCAATCTGTCCGGGGCTGACACGAAGTTCGTGCCGGTGGGTGACCAGGCCAGCGACTTCGCGCAGTTGGCGGCATCGCCGATCTCAGGGTCGTGGATCGGCGCTGGCATCCGGGCCGGCCTAACCGGGAACGCGCTGGCAATACGCAGGATTGCGCAGTCCGCCGGGCGGAAAGAAGCCGACATCCTGAAGCGCATTCTGAGCGAGAAAGACCCCGAGAAGATCGCGGCCATTCTCAGGTTCGTGAAGCAGGACCTGACCGGCAAGCCCTATCGCTGGCCGATCATGTACCAGGGGCCGAACGCTCTGCAGGCGCTGGCGCGGGAGGAATAGGTGGCCGAGTTCCACACGTACGAGACGAACGCCGACGGCAACCAGCAGGCGGTGCCGAACGGATTCCCTCGCAGCACGCCGGGCGGGTTCTATCCGGGCGTCGTCCGGGAACTGATGTCCGCATGTCGCCGTATCCATGACGACCTCTGTGGGCGTATCCGCGCCACCGGATCGAACGGCAACTATGTCCTCGCTGCGTCGCGTGGCCTTGACTTGGCGCGCGGCTTTTCGATCAAGTTCCGCGCCAATCACGAGAACCCAGCTTCCGGCCCGACGCTGAGCGTCGGCACCTCCGGCCAGCGCCCGCTCACCTATGCTGACGGCTCGACGATCCCCACCGGGGCGATCAAGGCCAACCAACTTCTCGACGTGGCCATCGACACTGACAACAACCGCTGGACCACGACCCTCATGCCAGCGGGCACCGTCACGACTGGCGGCGGCACCGTCACCGGAGACAAGATCTCGCTCACTGGCGAAACGCAGGGCAGCGTTGCCATCCGCGCCGGCACCTCCTGGATCGCGTCAGCGGCAGGCACGACAGGACAGTTCTTCCGTGGCGGAGCCAACCCCGGCTTTGCGGCGCTCCCTCCAGGGCCGGCCCTGCTGGCGTGCAGGATCGGCGCTAATACCACCATCACCAACAGGGCGGGGCTGGCTCATACGGCCACCGTCACCCGCCTCGGCGTGGGCAGCTACCGCCTCGGGGTGACGCCAGCCCTGCCGGCGACCGCCGTGGTCCTGGCGCTGTGCAACACGTATTTCAGGCTGGCCCAGGCGGAGATCTCAGACAGCTCTACTGTCGTCGTTGGAGTAGCGCAGACGAATGACCCCAGCGACCCCGAGGACCTGACCGGCGCTCAGGTCGTAAATGTGGTGGTGTTCTAATGGCCGACGTTAAGGCGCGCGAACTCCCGACGTCGCAGGCGTTCGATCCAACAACCGACTACTTGCTTGCCATCAAGGGTGACGCGAGCGGCGCGCGCTCCGGCCCATATAAGGTGCCGGCGCAAAACGTCAGCGTTGGCAGCGCCACTTCTGGCGGAGGCGGCTCCGGCGGTGGGGGCGGGACGGTCGTCGGCGGCATCGCGAAGGTGTTCGGGCGGGAAGGCCCGGAGATCAGCGCGGCGGCCAACGACTACACCGCAGCACAGGTAGATTTTGACCCGACGACTTCCGGCCTTGCCGCGGACAACGTGCAAACGGCTATCGATGCCGTTGCCGCGCTGCGCGAGACGCTCCCGGTGCCGGGCAGCGAGGGCGACGTGCTGACGGCTGATGGCGCGGGAAGCTGGTCGTCGCAGCCGCCAACGCTGGTCAGCGTCTTCGGGCGCGAAGGCGCCGTGGACGCCATGTCTGGCGACTACCACGCAGACCAGATCGCGCAGGTGAAGACAGTTGGGGAGGACCCAAACGTCGCCACCACCAACCGCTTCGTGACCGCCGCGCAGATCGCCAAGCTGACTTCGCTGAACGAAGCCCTGCAGATGCCGGACCCGTCCTCGGCGACGCTTGGGCACGTCGCGACGATCGTGGACAGCAGCGGCACGAAGGTGTGGGCCGCCGCAGCCCCTACAGGCGGCGGGGGCGGAGGCGGAGGGCTGTCGCAGATCGACCTGTTCCCGTTCTTCCGTGGGGACAGCGCCAACCCGCCGTCGTGGGTCTACAGCTCAGGAGCGGCAACCTGGCAGTTCTCGAGCAGCGGCACACAGCCTCTCTTCGCGGAAATCGACTACTGGCCCGGCGGGACGGCGACCATCAATTTCACGTATTCCTGCTCGGTCACGTCTGGAAACATCCAGTGGTTCTTCATCATCAACCCGGTGACGCCAGCAAGCGCAGAGTTGCTCACGAAGGCGTGGAGCAACCAGCAGGCGCTTGGCTCCGTCGCTGTCGCCGATAACGTCAACAAGATTCTGCGGGTAACGGGCACCATCAGCGGCATCGACGGCGTCGCCGCGGGGGATCACGTTCGCATCAGCTGCTGGCGCAATAACGGCGCGTCCGGCAACGCCGCAGGAACCGCAATCCTGCGCGGGTGCACGCTGAGGTTCACCTTCTCGTGAGCGTCGTCTTCGGCACAGCCGGCGGCCAGTTCCTGACGGGATCGGCAAACGTCACCCTGCCGAACGCGGACTGGTGCATCGCAGCAATGCTGCGCATCAGCGACCACACCGGATCGGAGCGGAACACGGTCCTGTCCGCCGGGCCGACGGCAGACGGCAACGAACTGACTTTCGGGACGCTGCGGCTTCAGGACCCGGGGAGTACGCCGGGGTCTGCGCTTCTTCGGGTGATGGACGGCACGAACCCAATCGTCTCGCTGCGCTCGACCACACTCGACGTGCCGGTCGGGCAGTGGTTCATGCTGATCGGTCAGCGCTCCGGCGCGGACAAGCAGCTCTACACCGTGCCGCTGGGCGGAACCGCCACTCTGGTCGCGTCTTCGACGGCGACCCTGGCGGGGTGCACGTTCGGCACGCCCATGATGGTCGGGCGGCGGTATTGCCGGCAAGTGACGAACGACGACTGCAAGGCCCTGACCCTGGCGTGGGTGGCCTGGGGGTCGTTCGCGCTAACAGCATCAATGATTAGTGGGCTCGCTGCTGGTATGGTTCCCCATGAGATAACCTCATGGTCGGTTTACCTGCCTTTCATGGATCTCAGGTCGTCCTACCGCGCCCCCATCGGGGGCGGCGTGTATACGGTAACAGGGTTCCCCACGGGGGGCGTGCAGCCGGTGAGGCTATGGTGAGCAAGCAGGACAAGACGCTGGTCGCTGTGACGGTCGTCTTTTGGGCGATTATGTTCATGCTCTTGCTGGCGGCGAGGCCGGCGGATGCGCGCGTGACCCTGGCAGAGCCGGCGGCCTTCAGTGTCGGCGCCGATGACTGCTCCATGTTCGTGGAGGGCTGCTCGTTCGCGCAAGGGATGAGCGGCGTTAGCAACCGGGAGGCCGTGGCCGAAGACAGCTACTACAAGACGATCAAGGACGGGGTGGCGATGGGGATCGACGCCTTCGGCCTTGACATGCAGGCCAACACTACGCAGGCGACGTGGCTTCTTGCGCGGCTGAGCGCCGCGATGAAGAAATACAACGGCGAGAACCCCGCGGCAAAGCGGTGCATCTTCGCCTCCTACCGGAACGCAGGCGGCGAAGCGCTGACGATGTTCAACGCTGCCGACAGCAACAACTCGTCGGACAGTCCGTACTGCGCGGTCGATGGCAAGCCGCTGGTCGGCATCAAGCAGACGACGACTTGCGTTAACCCTCTCACGGGACTGACCGGGAAGGGGCCGTTTGTTGTGCTCGGCACCATGGCCGGCGCGGCTGACGGCGTGCCGACCAAGGCGTGCGTGGACACTTGGAAGGCGAACGGGGCCAGTCGGGTCATTTCCTATCCCGACGCTGGCATGGCCACCTCCACCACCGTCAAGGCAACGGCGACGGGCGCTGGCGCGGACTATGCCGTGGGCGTGCCGGCCACTTGGGCGCGGCAGTGCGGAGGGGCGGAGTGCCTCGGGCCGGCGTCATCGAACTACACCATGCGGGACGGGCAGGGGTTCCTGGCCGCCGTCACCGCCATGAAGGCTGCGCTGGCAGATCGGTCGAACGCGGTGTTCCCGTTCGCCTTCCCGGGGAACTACGCCGATGGCGTGTCCTGGGAGCGGGCGCGGATCTGCGACAGCAGCGACACCGTTGCGAAAAGCGGGTTCACATGCGCGAGCCTCCCCGACCGGCTCCGTGGCACGATTCCCACCGGCAACGCCGGCAAGAGCAACGGCAACAAGGCGTTCATGAAGGCCGGGCTACATCGCGTCGGCCAGTGGTTCAGCGAGAAGTACAAGGCCAGCGCCGACCCCGCTGCGCGTCCGTTCATCGCCTGGGCGCACCGGGAGCACCCGCTGGCCCTGGGGTCGAGCGGGGCCGCCATGACCCTGCGCAAGACATGGCAGGCGCAGAACTGGGACTTCACGTCCTACATGCCGGCCAACTCCGCCTTCACGCTCGCGCAGGTGCCGTGGAACGCCGGCGACATGTCCGTTGGCGACGTATTCACGACAACGGCCCTCGATGCGCCGAACGGGTTTCTCCGCCTGCGCACGGTTACTGGCCCGCTAGGCCTTAACTCTATGATGCCCAAGGGTTCACCAAGCGTCACCTTCGGGGACCACTTCGATCTGCGCCCGAGCGTGCGTCCGTTCGGCGACGGCGTCTGGTCGAACGCCATCAGCGAGCTGAAGGTCTCGGTTGGCGGGACAGCTACTGCAAACAGCACAGGCGGCTACGCCCGCGCCATCCAGATCCATGGTTTTCGGACCGCCTATACCGGCTCGGCCTGGACGAACGTTAGTGCCACAGACGGTGACACCTACGACATCCAGATCCGTTACAAGACTGCGGGATCGTACCCGCGGTTCCCTGGTTCCGGGAGCCCGCTGTTCCGGGAGCGCAAGCAGATCGGCCCGCACACTTGGGACATCTACCGCACCAACGGCGGGTGGACCTCGGACCTCGGAATGTCGTTCGTCCTGACCAGCGACGTGGACGCTATCTCCGAGGTCGATATGAAAGCGATCCTCGACTACACGCTGGCCGACGCGAACGTGCGCTACAACCGCAACGACACGGGCATCTATGTCCGCGGCGTACAGGCGTGGATCGAGCCCCGGAACGACGTCATGGACCTCACCATCGAGGGCATGGTCGTCAAGTACAACGGCGTTACCTATGGTGCCGGCACTGACTTCACGGTCTGCCCGTCCGGCACGACCAGCGTGGACACCGCCAAGTCCCTTCCCGGCGCGACCGGCGCGGACGCCATTTACCTGACCTCGTACGCGCCGACCGACACCCGCGTTCGGGTGAGTGTCGGAAACACCGTGCTTGGCACATACACCCTGCCGGCGCGTCAGCTTGACCAGACCACACCGCAGACGACCATCCCGTTGGGAGCGGCGCGCGGGCGCCCGAAGTTCGAGGTGCTTGACTCCGCGGGCAACGTCATCGTCGCCAAGGATGGCGAGGTCAGCTACACGAGCACGCCCAAGCAGCGAGCAGACACCAGCGGCAGGAACCTCGACACCTACGCCGACAGCCTTGACCTGCCGACAGGCACGCAGGCGGCGAAGGCCAGCGTCGTCAAGGTTAACGCCGACCGCGCCGAGGGCAACGCCGGCACGAGCGAGAGCACCTTCCGTATCACGCTTGATAAGCCGGCATCGGCCAGCTCAACGGTCAACTGGAGCGTCTCGTCCGCAACGGCGAACGCCACGGACTTCTACCACCTGGAAGACACTGTCACTAACCCACCAGGGCCGCAGTGCTCGAATATCAGCGCCCCTCCGCCCGCCGCAGCCTCCGGATTCACGAAGCTGGCGTTCTGCGAGGACTTCTCCAGCCCGGCTCGCGTCAACACATCCACGGATGGGAGGCTGAGTTCCGCGCAAACGTTCACGCAGGTGACGCCGGGCAACATCTTCAACGCTCAGTCTATGCCCGCGTCCGCGTTCAAGTTCAACGCGGACGGGACAATGACCGTCACGCCGACGCGGAACAACTACCAGATCAACATGATCTCGACTGTGCCAACCGGGGGCGGGAACTTCTCCGGATATGCCCTTCCCGCCGGAGGAAACTGGTACTGGGAGACTCGCTGGAGGCACGACGACTGCAGCGGCACGTCTGGAAGCGGCGGCTTCCCCGCCCTGTGGAGCATGTCTCACCTGAAAATCTATGCCAGCACGGCCAATACCTATGAGCCGGACGCATACGAGTACATCAGCAGAGGCCGGATAAACTGCCTCCACCTGTACCCTAATGCCGGCGGTAACGACGGAAGAACGATGCTGTGCAAGAACGGCAGCATCAGCAATGTGAACTCGTTTTTCACTGCTGGCGCGCGGGCCAGCGCTAATGGCGGGCGGTACGAGTGGTTTCTGAACGACTCCAGCCTTGGGTTCGTGACCCCGACGCGTCCCGCCGACTTCGCCAAAGGGCGCTACCCGCTGATGTTCGGAAGCGGCGTTCCCAACGGAACTGCGTGCAAGTACACGGTGGACTTCATTAGGGCGTGGGAGAGGCCGTGATGGCTATCGCCACAAGGCTCGTTCTGTTCCTGGCGCTGCTGTCTGTCGCGCTGCCGGCCATCGCGCAGCAACAGCAGCGCGTCATGCCGCGTGGGTCTGTGACGATCCCGGCCGGCGGCACTACCGCCGACGTTAAGGTCGTCGTCAGCGGCGACACGACGGTGGAGCCCGACGAGCCCTATGCCGTCACCATCTCCTCGCCGACGCTGCAGATCGGGACAGCGACGGCCACGGGCACGATCATCAATGACGATGGCATCGTTGCCCCGGTTCTCAGCGTTACTGCCCCCACGAGGGTAAAGAACGGAACCGTCGCCAACTTCACCATCCGGCGCTCTGGCGACAAGGCGCAGGCCGACAAGGTCCGCTGGGCTATCGTTCCGCTTGGCGCGACCCCTGCCGCAGAAGACGATTTCCCGGCTGTGCTGGAGGATGATTTCTCAGGCTCTACGCTCGGTGATGAATGGTGTGCCGCAGACGGGGCGATGGAGACGTACGAGGCGCCGGACGGGTGCCCTGGCATTCCAGAGAACGCGCAGCACGGGACGTGGGAGGCTGACCTTGTCAGCGTCTCCGGTGGCAACCTGCGGCTCAGCATAGACCACGACGCCGGCGCCTGGACCAGCTCCCAGGTCTTCAGCAAGCGCGCCTTCCGTGGCGGCCTGCTCCGGTACGCCGTCAACTACCCCGCCGGCAAGGGCGGGGCGCATGCCGTCTGGCGGGCGCCCGAGGACCACTATTACGGCCCCGGCCCCAGGTCAGGGCAGATCGTGGACAGCCTGTATCTCGGCAAGACCTCTGGCGACCGCAACAAAACGTGGCTCTCGCAACTGCAGTACAGCGGCCCGGACAGCGACGCATACCCGGCCATCGCCGGCCTGCTGAACGACGGAACGACATGGTCTGGCACGAGCCGCGCCGCATCGACGCGGTGGCGCGTTGGCACCGACGGCGTCACCAGGTTCGCCTTTCAGGTCGGCAACACTGAGTATTGGGCGCCTGTGCAGGGCGACTGGCCGCCGACGCAGCCGTGGACGTTGCAGAGCGAAGACGAGTTCGGGAACCCGGAGACGATCGAGTATCCGGGCGGCGGACCGGCCAGCCCGTTCGATCGCCCATTCCGGCTGGTCCTGCAGGCCAGCGTCGGAGACGCTGACAGCCCTGCGTGCACGGGCGAGGAGTCGTGCCCGGACACCTCGACGCTTGACGGGGCGATGGCCCTGGTGGACTTCGTCAGGCTCTACCAGTACCCGACCGGCGAGGCCGTCATCCAGCCGGGCCAGGACCAAGCTATCGTTCCGGTGCAGACGCGGGACGCGGCTGTCGCTGGCGTGCGGAACTTCCGCTTCGTCATGCTGGACGCTGACGAGGCGTCGATCTCGGGAAGCGCCGGCAGTGCCGACGTTGCCCTTGACCCTGCCGGCGAGCCCGGCGTCAACCACGGCAAGGAGACGTACTTCCTCGATTTCGGTCTGAACGCAGGCGGTTTCACCGACAGCTTCGGGACGACCTGGGAGAACGGCAACGCCTTTGTCACCGGCGGCACGGCCAAGAACGACACCGTGACCGGATCCGGCGGGGCCGTTGGCGGATGGACAACGGCGCTTGAGGAGCCGCCGGAGATGGTCGATCCACTGATCATCACCGACAAGTGCCCTGGCGAGAGCGGCTGGCCGACCGGGGCGCAGGCTGCCGGCAAGGACGTGAAGATCGTCCTGCCTACAGATCGCGACTGCACAATCGTCAAGGCGCCCATCGCTGGCGAAAAGATGAAAGTCTCCGACCTGCACTTCATCCAGGGCACGGAGGCAAACCCGGCCAGGAACGTGTGGCTCGTAGGCGGCAAGATTGTTGCTCCCGCGCCGTACCCTCAGACAGATCCGAACTCAGCCGGGTGGCCGAATGGGATGACCGCGCGCTGGGTGAAGGGGACGATCTTTTGGGAGGGCGCGCACATTGACATGCGCTGCACCTGCCGTGATGTCTTTGCGGCCGCCCGCCTCGGCCTGCCTGGAGCGCGTGGTGTCGTTCCCGAGAACGAGACGCCGCGCATCGTGTTCCAGAACTCCATCCTTGAGAACCCTCTACAATGCGATGGAACGGACACGACCGGCAAGGGCGCCGTCCACGGCGACATCATCCACAGCCAGGGCACCGGCGCGCGCCCGAACGTCAAGCTGCAGAACGTCGTCTACTACCACGGCTTCCAGGGCGTGTTTACGAGCAACGGCTCCTGGCAGCCTGCCGGGCACGGCGCGTCTAAGATCGAGTTCGATCACGTTGTCGCCAGGAAGCGCCCATCAAGCTGCAGTCGCATCCCCAAGCCGGGGGATAACGCCAGCATTGTTTGGGACGCAGCGCCTCGCGACGGAGTGTGGTTCAGCAACACTTGGTTCAACTACACCAGCGGCGCCACCACGTTCCCTGGGCCGAGCGGGTTCACCTCCGCTGGGTGCGCTACCTATCCATCGTCTGCTGGCGTGAGGACGGGCGGGTGGTGCCGCGGCGCGCCGCCCAAGGGCGACCCGGTGACGCCGGCCAACGTCGGGCGTAACTATGACCGGGACTACTTCACCGGCGGCGCTGGTGATCCGCCCGACATCAAGGGCGCGCGCGTGCCGCGCCTCGACCATACCCGCCTGACGGGATCGACGATGCAGATCGCGATCCCGGTCAACACCACCCGGGGGAAGCAGCGTTACGTCACCCTCGGCTTCTCGGCTCGTGACGAGACGGCTGCCGGTCAGCGCAAGTTCGACATCGCCGGGGCTATCGTGAATAAGGGCTTTGACATCTATGGCAACGCCGGGGCGCGGGACACCGAGACGCGCATCACCGCGCCCGTAACCGTCGGCGACGACGGCTACCTGCGGCTGACGCTGACCGGCGTGACCGGGCAGGCGCAGATCAACTGGATGAGCATCCAGCGGCCAACGGTAAGCGTCACCCTCGACAAGGCTGTCTACAACGAGGGTGATACGATCACAGCTACGCTGCGCCGTAGCGGCCCCACAGAGCCGTCCGTGTCGATGGGGTGGCAAGTGCTCGGGGCGGGCGACGCGCCCACCACGGGGTTTGATTTCGACCCACGGAGCCCGTCTGGCACGGCCTTTTGGGGCGCCGGCAGCGTTGATCAGAAGGTCACGTTCAAGGCTGTCGCTGACGGCACCGGCGAGCCTCAAGAGGGCTTCGTCTTTGCGCTCACGGGTGGCGTGGGCGCGGACATTGACCCGGCGCTTTCCTCTGTGACGGCTGCCATCGCGGCCAGCTCAGGGCCGACGGACCCGTGCGCCCCCGGCGGTGCGCTCTACCCCTGCGTGGACCCGTGCGAGCCTGGGGGATCGAAGTACCCGTGCGAGCCGACGGACCCGTGCGCTCCTGGCGGGGCCGATTATCCGTGCCAGCCGACAGACGAGTGCCGCCCGGTTGGCGCGGTGATGGGGAAGCCGATCCGCGTGGAGGCTGGAAGGGCCGTCGCGGTGCGCAAGACGCATCTCGTATCCGGCCTCAGCGGGGCCATGCGCGGATTGATGACCAAGTGCTCTAAGAGCACGGTTTGCTATGGCCGTGAGGAGTGCGCGGACCCCAAGGGCCTACAGGCGGACAACCCATCCACGGCGTTCGTGAGGGTCGACACCGCTGGCAAGTTCACCGACCTACAGCCGGGCCAGCGGGCGATCGACAGCTTCCTGTACCAAGTATGCGCGCCGCCGACTTATACGAACTGCACGCCGGTGATTTCGAATATCACCGTGACCGCCCCCGGAGCGGCGCCAGATGAGCCTCCGCAGCCTGGAGATGCAGAGGCGCCGACGACGCCCAGCAACCTGACGGCTACGGCGGCTTCGACATCGAGCATCACCCTGGCCTGGGGTGCGTCAACTGACAACGTTGGGGTTGTGGGTTACAGGCTATCCCGGTGCCAGGGCGCAGGGTGCACGCCAACGGTAGTCACCGCGAACCTTACGGGGACAAGCCATACGACAACCGGTCTCAGCCCGGCACAGACCTATTGCTACCGCTTGGCGGCCTTCGATGCCGCCGGGAATGTGAGCCAGCCGACATCGACCGTGTGCCAGACCACGAACGCCGACCCACCAGTGGTGAGTGACGGCATTCGAGCGGACATGATCCCGTTCGCCCAGCCGTCGCAGGCGACATTGCAGGCGTCGGAGAAGCTTGTTCTCGCCCACTGGCACCAGTTCCCTGTGAGCCGCAGCAAGACCGGCCCGGATGGGGACTGGTACTCCGGCGCCACGAACCTGCGCCTGCGCCCGCTAGCGAGGCCAGCAAGGACAACAGCGGGTGACGAGGAGTGGCGCATAGAAGATGCGATGATCGACATCAAGTGGGCAAGGCAGGCTGGCGTTAACGCCTTCATGTTGAACATCTACCGCCACGACATGACGAATCCATGGGCGTGGCCGCAGCTCCCAAGGATGCTGACGGCCGCCGGTAGGGACGGGAAGGGCTTCAAGATCGCCCCCAACTTCGACTGCACCTACGGCGGAGACAGCGCCGCGGGAACGGCGATGGCAGACCAGTATGCCGACTTCCTGGCGGCGAACGGGAAGACCGCAGACCCAAGCCTGATGAAGATCGGGGACAACTACCTTGTCGGCACCTATTGGGCCAACAACTGCGATGCCGCCCACTATTCGTCGTTCAAGACGCGCATGTCGCAGCGCGGGATGCCAGTCACATTGCTTTGCACCATGCAGGGTGGGCCGAAGTATGTGGCCGGCCATGACGGCGTCTGCGACGCTTGGAGCGATTGGGGAGAGCGCACAGCAGACAAGGCGGGCATCAACTGGACAGCCCGGTTTGCAGGGGTGTCTGGAGAGCCGATAGCTGGTGTTATCAGTCACGGTGACGTTCGTTACCCGACGGGAGGCGACTGGTGGACGGCAGAGCAGCGCGGGTTCGGGTCGCTACGGACATCGTGGGATTCCGCCAGGACGACGGGGGCGAGTTGGGTCCAGCTCCACACCTGGAACGACATTGCCGAGCACTCGCATATGTACCCGACCACCGCTGGGCAGTGGGCGTTCTATGATCTGAACGCCTACTACATTGCGTGGTTCAAGACAGGCGTGCAGCCGACAATCAACAAGGATGCCATCTACTACTCGCACCGGATTGCGCAGACACCGGTCGGGACGAAGATGGGCATCCGCCACTTGCCCTGGTATAACGAGATCGACGTGACCGCGTTCCTAACGGCTCCTGCCACAGTAGAGGTCATCACGGCTTCCGGCACGACGAGCCAGGACCTCGGGGCTGGACTGCAGACCATGAAGGCGCCGCTCCCGACTAGCGGCAAACCCCGCATTCGGGTTATCCGAAACGGCGTTGCCGTGGTGAACACCGAGAGCCAGTTCACGGTTGGGGCGATGCCTGCAGAGCATGACGTAATCTACCGCGCCGGCGGGTCATTACGGACGGCCCACGGCGTGACCAACCCCGCGGCGACGGTGTGTACCACCGGGACGCCTGACGATTGCCTCATGGCGCCGGGCGAGCCGGTGTGGCGTAAGGAGTAAGACGATGGGCGTGCAGACAATGACCGGGCGCACGGTCGAAGGCAACATTTCCGCCAGCGGCGTGATCGACGCCGCCAACGAGATCATCGGCCCGGTGACGATCCCCGGACAGTCCGGGAGCATGGTGGTGCTGTCATGGTCGTGGTCGCAGACAGGCGGCCCGAGCGTGCTGACGCTGGAGCGATCGCTTGACGGCGGCACAACGTGGGCTGCCTACCTCAAGAGCGACGGAAGCATCAATGGCGCCACCCTCTATGGCGAGGGCGACATCGCCGCCAAGGCCGGGTTCATGTACCG
>ERZ761578.17-NODE-17-length-42491-cov-24.750118_pt1 | contig 42491 bp, 62 predicted proteins | sample MGYA00512170_ERZ761578 | MGnify/ENA primary metagenome ERZ761578 (study PRJEB28899, sample SAMN03785562) | bioreactor sludge metagenome | biome: EBPR Sludge; feature: EBPR Bioreactor; material: 0.22µm filtered reactor supernatant | place: Saint Lucia: Queensland... | reverse complement strand
AAGAACCTCTACGACTGCGAAAAGCTCTTTATCAACTATTGGGAGAACCCGTACTGCCCGCAATCGACGATCGACTTCCTCGAGTCGCTGAAGATCATCGACCCGAAGCGGTACCGGGTCGATGCCCTCGGCGAATGGGGCATTGCCCACGAGGGCCTGATCTACAAGGACTGGGAGGCGGTCGACGAAATGCCGGAGCCGGATTACTACGGCGTCGATTTCGGCCACACGAACCCGGCGGCGCTCGTCCAGGCGGCGGTCCGCGACGAAATGGGGCAGCCGCGAAAGACGCTCTTCTGGCAGGAACTGCTCTATGAGACCGGGCACACGGAGGCCTCGCTGATCGCCCGGTTCCGCGAGATCGGGGTAAAGAAGCACATTCCGATGATCTGCGATAACGAATCGCCGGCGACCATTGAGGCACTTCGGCGGGCGGGTTACCGGGCGGTTCCGTGCAAGAAATACGCCGGAAGCGTTTGGGACGGAATCAACCACGTCCTCGACCACGAGCTAAAGATCGTCCGCGGATCGGAGAACCTCTTTGCGGAGATCGGCAACTACTGCTGGGACGTGCTGCCGAACGGAAAGCTTCGCGAGGAGCCGGAAAAGAACTCGGTCTGCCACGCACTCGATGCCGGCCGATACGCGGCCGAGGGGACGAAGCGAAAGCCGGGGCAATTCTACAGCTGGTAAACGACTATGACCGACCTAAAAAAAGCACTTGAACTGTTCATCGCCGTGCGGCCCGGCCGCGAGCACCTGATCGATTACTACGATGGGCGGCATCAGCTGATGTTCGCCACGGACCGTTTCAAATCGACGTTCGGCGACATGCTGAAAACAATGAAGGACAACCTTTGCCCGATCGTCGTCGAGGCGACGGCGGACCGGATGGAGGTGATCAATTTCTCTGGCAGCGAGGCAGAGAGCGAGGTTTCGAAGCGGGCTTGGAAGCTCTGGCAGCGGGAGCAAATGGAACTGAACTCCTACCGCCTGCACGTCGAGGCGATCCGATCCGGGGCCGGTTACCTGATCGTTTGGCCCGATGATGCCGGAAAGGCGAGGTTCTATGTGCAGGACTCGCGGAATTGCGTCGTCGTTCGGGATCCGGAGACGGACGCGATCCGCTTTGGGGCGAAGCTTTGGAAGAACGAGGAGAAGAAGCTTCGCCTCAATCTCTACTATCCGGAGAAGGTCCAAAAGCTGATCTCGAAAAACGCCTTCGAGGCCGGCGTCTCGCAGCTCCGCGAGGCCGAGTTCATTCCGCTCGACGGCGAACCCGAGACACCTAACCCATTTGGGGTAGTTCCGATGTTCGAGTTCGCGACATCGCCGATACTCGATAACGCCGTCCCGATCCAGAACGCCCTGAACAAAACAGTCTGCGACAAACTCGTGGCGATGGAGTTCGCGGCATTCCGGCAGCGGTACGCGACGGGGCTTGAGTTTCCGATCGACGAGATCACGGGCGAGCGAAAAATGCCGTTCAAGGCGGGAGTGGACCGGATCTGGGCAACGGACCGGCCGGAGGCGAAATTCGGGGACTTCAACGAGGCTGACCTGACGCAGTTTTTGAAGGTCGCCGATTCGTATCGCCTTGAAATGGCCCGCGTGACGGGAACGCCGCTCCACTTCTTCGCGATCGTTACGAGCGACGCGATTTCGGGCGAAGCACTCAAGACGCTCGAGTCGCGGTTCACGAAACGGATCATGCGGCTTTGTCTTTCGTTCGGCCCGGTCTGGGCCGAGGCGATGGAGTTCGCACTGCGGATCGAGGGCGCAACCGCTGGCGGTGACCTGACGGTCCAATGGACGCCGGCCGAACAGCGAAGCGAAAAAGAGGTCCTGGAAACGCTCGGGATGAAGCGAGACACGCTCGACGTGCCGGTCGATACGCTCCGCGAGGAGTACGGCTACACGGAGGAGGACATCCGAAAGTTCAACCGGGAGAACGCGATCATCGTGGAACCGGAACGCGGTGACGGCGAGGACGACGAATGACCGAGGCGGAGATCAAACGGGCGGAACGCGAGGCGGAGACCGATGCCGAATGGCTCGGGCTGCTCTTGCTCCTGGCGTTCCGAAAGAAGCGGGCCGCGGACGTGACCGAGGTGCGGTTTGACGCGGCGACGGGCCGATTCTATTTGAATGGCCGGGCGGTTTCGGTTCGTTCGATCCGGGCTTACCTGACGCGGATCGAGGACCGTATGGCCCGGAGGTTGGTCCAGACCACAACGCGGCTTGAAAAGGGCGAGATCACTCTCGCCGAATGGAAGCGGGAGTTTGACCGGACGGTGACCTCGACGCACATTCTGGCCGGGGCCTTGGCGCTCGGCGGGATCTCTGTCGCGGCCCGGAACGGCTTCACGCTCGAGCGGATCGCCGAGCAGCTCGTCTATGCAGACCGGTTCGCCGAGGACGTACGGAAAGGCCGGGCGGGCTCGCTCGCCAAGATGCGATCGCGGGCGAAGCAATATGCCCGGGCGGCGCACATCACTTTCTCGAACGCCGAGCAGCTCGCCCGACAGGCTTTGGGGGTCCAACGCGAGGCGATGCGGATCCGGCGGGCGGCGGAGAGCTGCCGGCCATGCATAAAGTTCAGCAACAAGTGGATGCCGATCGAGGCGATGCCGCCGATCGGATCATTTCCCAAAGAGATCGGCGGGTGCGCTCACTACTGCCGTTGTTATCTGGTCTATCGATGAAGGAAGAAAAGCCAAAACCGGTCGTCCGGAAGCTGACCGAGGCCGAACGCCTCGCGGTAGAGGAGCGCCGAATCGAGATCAATTATCTCCGGCATCTGAAGCGGAAGTATCCGGCCGAAGACGAGCGAATTTCGGCCGAGATCCGAACATCACGCAAAATCGGTTGACACAGACGCCCTTTTTCGGTTAATTTTCCGAAAGCGGCAAATGCCGCGGTGAAAACTAAATAGCCTAAGGGCCACAATCTTAAGATTCATCGCCCGTCAGATACGAGATAACAGATCTCGCGTTTGGCGGGCGATTCGCTTTTTATGCCAAACGACAACACGAACACCGGAGCAGGATCGCAGGCCGCGGGAGCCGCCGACCAAGGGGCCGAGGGCCAGGGGCAGCAACCGCAGACGTCCGACGGGACGGGACAAAACACGGGTGCGGGACAGCAACAACCGGGAGCAGGGACCCAGACCTCGCAACAATCGACTGGGGAGCAAACGAAGGAAAAGACATTCACGCAGGCGGACGTTGACCGCATCGTTTCCGAAAGGATCAAGAAGGGCGTAAAGGCCGAACTCAAAAAGATCATCGGCGAGGGTGAACCCGCAAAGATCGAGGATGTCCAGAGACAGTTGAGCGAAAGTCAGACGGAGCTGCGGACCTTTAGGGCACGCGACGAGATCCATGACTTCATCGCCGATCCGGCGAATAAGCTCGCGGTCCGGCCGGAGAACTTCCGGGCGATCGAGAAGCTTGTTCTTGCGGACCTGGAGTTCGACGACGCGGGAAAACCGTCGAACCTGGCCGCGACGGTCGAGGCGGTCAAAAAGCTCGCTCCTGCTCTGTTCTCAAATAGTCCGGGTTCGATCAATGCCGGCGAGGGGAAAGGATCTCCGGTTTCCGGCTTCGATATGAACTCAATGATTCGGCGAGCAGCCGGGAGACAGTAGAGCAATATGCCATACGACAACATTATTTCGCGTTCAGACGCGCAGGCCCTGATCCCGGAGGATGCGGCCCGCGAGATCTGGAAAAACGTACCGCAGGCCTCGGCCGCGATGTCGCTTTTCCGGCCGCGTCGGCTTAGCCGGAATCAGCAGCGAGTGCCGGTCCTCGCGACGCTTCCGCAGGCTTACTTCGTCAATGGCGATACGGGCCTGAAGCAGACGACCGAGCAGCAGTGGGCGAACAAGTTCTTCAACGTCGAGGAAGTCGCCGTGATCGTTCCGATCCCAGAGGCCGTGCTCGACGATGCCGACTATGACATCTGGGAGGAGATCCGGCCGAACATCGTCGAGGCGATCGGCCGCACGGTCGATGCCGCGATCTTTTTCGGTACCAATGCCCCGGCCTCGTGGCCGGATGCGATCGTCGCGGACGCCATCGCCGCGGGCAATGTTTACGCCCGGGGAACGAACAACGCCGCGGCCGGCGGGATCGCGGCCGATATCTCGGACATCATGTCGCTCGTCGAGACGGATGGCTATGACGTTAACGGGATCATCGCGAGCCGGACCTATAAGGGCCGCCTGCGGAACGCCCGGGGCACGGACGGCCAGCCGCTGATGGACATGCAGGGGAACGTCTACGGCATCACGCCGCAGTATCCGCTCCGCGGCATGTGGCCCACGGGGACGAACGCGGCCGAGCTGATCGTCGGCGACTATACGCAGGCCTATATGGCGATCCGGCAGGACATCACCTACAAGGTGCTGACCGAGGCGGTGATCCAGGGGCAGGACGGGGCGATCATCTATAACCTCGCCCAGCAGGATATGGTCGCACTCCGCGTCGTTTTCCGCTGTGCCTGGCAGGTGGCAAACCCGATCAACTACGATCAGCCGACCGAGGAGGATCGTTATCCCTTCGGCGTTCTCCGCTCACCGAACGCCTAATGTCGCTTACGGCAGAAGAGCAGCGGGCCTTGAACTATAACCAGAGCACGAAGCGCCGTGCCCTGGCCGTCAAGGCCCGAAAGAAAAGGCTTCGCGGGAATGAGCAGGCGGCCGCCGATCTATCGGCGAACACCGAGGCACTGACCCGCGAAGGCCTGAAAACCGGAAGGCAGAAAGACCTGATCCGCTATGACAAAAGGTTCGATTACACGCTATCGGACGACGACTAGACGGGTCGCATAGGAGAAGAAAAACATCATGGGCGAAAAGGCACCATTAGTTCAGAAGATCTCGGTCACGACGCCGAACGTCGCCGCGGGATCGACCGATTCATTCGCGATCGGCGAGGCCGCGTTTGACGGCGAGGTCACGGCGATCTCTTTCATCCCGGACGCGGCAGCAACGGGCGACAACACGAACAAGCGGACCTACACGGTCGTCAACAAGGGCCAGAACGGCTCCGGAACGACGGTCCTCGGCACGCTTGATCTGGTCACGGGAAACAACCTCGTTGCGTTCGACGAGAAGGCCTTTGTGCTTTCGGCGGTCGAGGGGGCACTCGAGGTGAACGCCGGCGACGTCCTCGCACTCGTCTCGACCCACGCGGCCTCGGGCCTCGCGGATCCGGGCGGCACCATCCAGGTGACGATCGAGCGGGCATAAGGCCCGGCGGTTTTGGCGGTGCGGGTTTCGGCCCGCACCATTTTGACGCCGGACGAGCGGGTCCGGAACGGAGAAAGAAATGGCAGCTAATCGAAAGATCCGAGAACCGGAATCGGTAAAGGTCCGGCGAATGGCAGACGGCGAAATTCGCACCATCAGCAAAAAGGCCTGGGAGTCGGTCCTGAACGGCAAAGAAGGCTTTGAACTCGAGGTCGAGCGGCCGAAGAGGCTGGCCGGCGAGAAGGAAGCTCCGGCCGCGGGCGGCGCCTCGAACGAGAAGGAAAAATAGGCACGATGGCCTTTACGGAAACCGAGAAATTGAGCATCAGCAAGATCCTCGGCATGCCGCCGACGCTGCTCGATGCTCATTTGTCGTCTCTGGGCACGGACCTTACCGAGGCACGTGAAACGGAGGTCCGGGCGGAGCTGACGAGGTGGACGACCGGCAAGGTCGGTTCACAGTTCTACTCGCTGACGCCGACGGATTCGAACCGCGGCCTAAACCTTCGGACAGATTCGGCAAAGGCGGACGTTCGCAGAAACATTCGCGTGATCCTCGAGATCCTCGGCGATGAGGGCGTAGGCGGAATGGGGACGATTCAGGTCGGGCAATAACGGGCGATGTCGACGGAGATCAACACAATTTTCAACGAGATCGTTGTCGGCGAGGTGAACTCGATCCTGACCGATATCTTCGCCCCGGACGGCGTTCGCTGCTTCCTTCTTCGCCGGGCCGGCGAGACGCAAAAATTTTCGGTGGTCCGCGAGCTCGAGGTGGGCTTTCTGGCCGAGTACGACAGCTTCCGCGGGCAGATGAGATTCAGCGTCGGTTCGGCGGAGGATCTCGATGACGATTTCGCCGCGGCGACGGATATCGCCTACGGCGTCCCGACCGAGGCCGGGCAAATGGAAGTTTACAGTCTCGGCACGGGCGACGAGCGGGACGTTGTTTCGCCCATCGACGGCCGCGGCTGGCGGGCCTTTGCGACAAAGACCCGGCACGAGCGGTTCACGGTTCCGGTGCCGGATCCCGAGCCATAGCGAATGTTTGCAGTCACACGAAAACTCGACTCAAAGATCTTCCAGGGCACGGCCCGGCGGCAGGCCTTTGCCAACTTCGTCGGCCGGCAGGCGAAGGACTTCAAGGCGGTGACCAAGCGCCGGATGATCGAGTCGAAACCGGCCGGCCGTCTGTATCCGCGAAAACGCGGGGCGGGCTTTCGGCGTTCGCACCGGGCTTCGGCCCGCGGCCAGCGTCCGGCGATCGACACCGGGAAGCTGCTCAATTCGATCCAGGACCGGCGGCTCGGCGAGTTCAAAGCCGAGGTCTTTGCCGGGGCGGAATATGCGAAGTACCTGCAGAGCGAACGGCTCGATCGGCCGATCATGGACGAACGGGATGCGGGCGAGGCACAGGCAAAATTCAACCGCGAGGCGGTCCAAATGATCCGAACGCTCACCTGAAACGGAAACGATGTCCCTTGATCGCGAAAACGAACTGCTCTGCCGAAAGGCCCTCGCGGACCTGATCGCGACGGTCCCCGAGGCCGGATACGTGGTTCCGGCTGCACGGTACTCAAGCGGGATCGAGGACTTCTGGGCCGTTGCCGACCCGAACAAGGACACGCGGAACGAGCTCGAGACGTCGCTGATCGCCGCGACGTGGATCTATCCGCTGATCTTTGCAGACGATTTCGCCTCGGGCGGGCATGACTCGCCGCTGGTCCGGTTTACTTACGAGATCTATCTTTTCCGACAGTACGGGCTCGAGCGTGAGGACGAATCGGAGACGCCGATCGTTTTCGATTCGAAGGTCCTGAAAGAGCACAACGACTTTGTCGCGGCCTGGCTCGGGATCAAAGAGGCCTTTCAACGCGAGGCGGTGATCGCCGAACTCGACCCCGCAGTATTTGCCGAGCGAAAAACGGGTCCGGTCGTGCAGGTCGAGAACATCGCAAACCAGGCGGTTTGCGAGTTCGTGCCCGGGGCCGTGGGTTATGCGGTCCGGCTGCAGGAGACGTTGAGACTCAAGTTAAGGGAGTGTTGATGATGAAGGAAAACGACAATGCGAAGGCTTTTGATGGAGCAGACGATCTGGAAGCTCCGGCCGCGAAAGTGGCTTCGGACGTTTCTGGATCTGTGGAACGAGCAGACGATCCTCCGGCGCCGGCGAAGAACATCGTCTTCGTTCGGCGGGAGCGGGTTTATCGCGACGGACAAGAGGAACATGTCCCGGCCGAGGCTCCGCGAACGATCCGCGACGGCGACCGGGTCTTCGAACTCCCGGACAGCAAGACGCAGAGGGACGGGTTCTATCATCCCGAGGCGGCCCGTCTGATTCGGGCGTTTCCCGATAGTTACAAGGCCTACACGGAAAAAGGGGCTTAATGACAGTTTCAATGGGTTATATTCCGAACATCGGATCGGGCGTAAACGACGCTGGAACGTCGTCACGCCCTGACCAAAATCTACTGATTAGGAGTAAATTTGTGGCTGACTCTACATTAACCCGTCCGTGCACGATTCCAAACTGCGGTCGCAAGCCCTTCTCACGGGGCCTTTGCTCAGGTTGCTACCAACGCCTACGCAAATCAGGCGAACTGCCTCGAAGAACCCCTTTGTACACGCTGCCGTGTTCGATATTAGGTTGCGGCAATAAACAGTCGTACCGGGGGATGTGCGAAAAGCATGTTCAACGGCTCCGAAAATACGGCGACGCAAACTTCGTCTGGAATGATCATGGGGAGGGTAACACCCCGGAACTACGCTTCTGGTCCCGTGTCAAAATAACGGCGGACCCGAATCGGTGCTGGGAGTGGAGCGGGTCAAAAACGCACCGACGGTATGGCTGGGTAAAGTGGCAAGGCAAGAACTCATCGGCCCACCGCGTCTCGTTTTTCTTGGCGAACGGACGATTCCCCATGCCGGGGAATGTTGTAAGGCACGTTTGCGATAACCCGCCATGCTGTAATCCAAACCATTTAGTTGAAGGATCGGTGATGGACAACACGCTCGACAAAATCCGCAGAGGCCGCATTAAACGTGGCTCCGCGACCCTTAAGTCACGGTTAACCGAGGCCGACATCCCGGTGATTCGCCGAAGGCTTGAGGCGGGCGACACAGTCGTCTCGATCTCCCGCGATTTCAAAGTGGCGAGAAGCACGATTCAAGCGATCAGAGACGGTCGGACGTGGACTCACGTTAAGGAGAATGAAAAAAGATGAACACGAGAAACGTACTGACAGACCGTTTTTTTGTTGTGAACAATGCCGGCAAGGTTCAATCGGCGATCGGCGTCCCGCTGGTCAACGGCGACCTGGACACTCGCGATAAATGCACGGTGACCCGGGAAGAGATCGTTACGCGTCGCGATTATCGCGACTGCCGGGACGAGGACCTGATCGAGGCGAAGATCGATTCGAGGCTCGCCCGATACACGCTCGACTACGCCGAGGTTACTCCGCAGATCATCGCACGGTGGTCGGCCATGCTCCTCGGAGCGGCCGCCTCGCCGACCGGAAGTCCCGCAAATGAGGTACAGACGCTGACCCGCTCGGGAACGGTGGACGGCGGGACGTTCACGATCGCCCTTACGCTTGAGGGTCGGACCGTGACGACGAAACCAATCGCCTGGGACGCGACGACAGCCGCGATCCAGGCGGCTCTTACGGCCGCGCGGATGCTTTTTGTTCAGCCCGGCGACGTGGTCGTGACCGGCGACTGGACGGGCGGCATCATCCTCACCTTCCCGAACACGGGCCGGCTTGGCAGGGCGAACCTTCCGCTCGTCGTCATTGACGATGCCGCGATCACGGGCGGCGGCGGGATCGACGCGGCGGAGACAACGCCCGGAGCCCAGAGGTTCCATGACTTCTCGCGATCGACGAGCCGCGTAAAGCCGCGCGTGACCTTTGCCCTCGGGTGGGACACGGACACGGATCGCGTCGAGAAATACGCCGATTACGTTGTGGAGGCCGTTAACCCGGCAACCTCGCTCGACGGCAACGTGACGCTCCAGGTGCAGCTGCTCGGGCCGTGGGAGTACGATTCGATCGAGACGGCTTTCGATATCCCGGAGTGCGTCAACATCGATCCGCTCCAGGCCCGCGATTGCCGGATCCAGATCGACGGCGAATGGCAGACGGTCGATATCAATTCGATCAACCTCTCGGCGAACGACAACGTGCCGACGGACCGGCTTTCGGCCTTCCCGTTCGACGGGATCGACGTTCAGAATCTCGAACGCGGCCGCCAGCCGGCTTACGGAGTTTCGGCCTCGATCTTCGGCTCCGAGGTCGATTCGATCTATCAGCTCGCGCAGAACGAGCGGACCGAGGATCCGGTCGATGTGAAGGTGCATTTCGGCTTTCCCGGCAATCGCTGCACGTGGAACCTGCCGAAGACGGAGATCCGCTTTCAGTCGAACCGTTGGGGAACGGCTGGCGAGGCTCAGTACGCGACGATCCAGCTTGAGGGAGTGCCGTTCAAAGACGGCTTGAACGCCCCGCTGAACGTCGAGGCATACCTCGACCAGGCGACGGCGTTTCTGGCCACTTAGCGGCCAAGGATGAGGGAACCGGGGGCCGTCAGGCGGCTCCCGGGACAATTGAGAAAAGGAGAATTTCAGTGCCAAGAACGATAAAGATCAGTGCCGGTTACCAGGAGATCAATCCGATATTCCACCTACGCCGGATAACTCAAGAAGAAGAGAGCGAGTTCTTCGCGAAACTTGCGGCGTCGGCGGATCTAAATGACCCCGCTGCGAAAGAAGCACACCATTTCGAGTGCTCTCGAGAGGCCCTGAAGTCGTGGGCTGCCGAACGGCTGACAAAAGGAATCGGCGACGGAACCGAGCCATTCTTTGGTAATTCTGACAGCGAGGCCGGTTCGCCTGCTCATGAGATCGACCGGTACCTGAATGACTGTGCAGCCCGCGGCGAGGACATTGGTCGGATCGTCCGAGCGGTTGTGAACCAGTACCTCGAACGGCTGCAGCCGGCTGTAAATTTTTGGTAGCCTTTCGGCTCGCCTGCGAGGCATGGTTTCAATTTCGGCACGCGATCGAAGCCCTTGGCCCGGAATACGATCGGTGCCCTGCTCTATGTCCAAGGGACTTGTCGAACGGAAAGCGGATCAGGTTGAGTCCGTGCGACAAATGCCCAAGGCGGCTTCGGCACACCGAATTTGAAAGAGCGACCGAAAGGCTTTGGGAGACGAATCTGAGCGGAGCAGACCGGAAAGGCATCGGCTTTCGCGAAATGGAAGAGCAGATTCACCGAACGATCGTTGCAAGCCAACTACCTGAAAGCAAGCGACCGGCCACCACGGGAGCCTTCATAACAGCGTATGAGGCCGAAAGGGCACGCTTCAAAGAGTATATTCGCCGAACCGGCGTTTCCGGCTAATCGAAGGAAACATGGCCAACGAAGTCAGAACAGTCTTTATCGCGGACATTACGCAGTTCGAGCAGGCACTTGAGCGGTTCCAACGGCGGATCGAAGAGGTTTCAAACAAGACCCGTCCGACGAACATTGAAAAGCGGTTATCGGGCCAACTGGAGCAAGGCATCGATCGAGCAATCGCCGCGGCGGCGAAGCGTGCCCGCGTCTCATACGATGAAATGGCCGCACGGGTTGCCGCAGCATCCAAGACGGCGACCGCGTCGGTTGATGATTTCGGATCCGCGATCAATAGGGCTGCCGCAAAAGCCCACGAACTCCGCCAAAACCTTAGAGACACAACGACAATCGCATCGAGAAGCGACCTGCGCGTCTGGCAAAGCTACGCCACGGGAGCGAATGCGGCCGCTGTCCAGGCCCGGAATCTGTTTGTTCGGCTAAAAGACATTCACGCTCTAGCCTCGCGAACCACGGATGCCCGCATGCTTTCGTCGCTTCGAGAACAGGCCCGCACCGTCGAAGCTCAGATCGACCGACTGGACACGAAAATGCGGCGGGTAGCTGCCGGCCGGGCAGACGCCGCGGTGCGTGCTCCTGGAAGGATAGACGGCGGAGCTCTTTTGGGCGCCGCCGGTGCTTTGGGCGTACCCGGTGCGGCTCAGGCGACCGCTGGCGTAGAGGCGGCAGCTCTGCTCGGTGTTTCTACGGCTGCTCTCGCTACGCTTGCCGCCGCAGCGGCCGCGATCGCTGCCGCGAAGGTTGGATCTGAGTACATTCGCGATCAGGCGGAAAAGCGGCTCCGGATCGAAGAAGGGATCGCGGCCGCAATGAACAAACAGGCGCTGACCACCCGCGAGATCGGTGCGAACCTCGAAAAGCAGCTGCAGATGGCCGCGAGTGACCGTCAGTTCTCGCGGTTTTTGGGGAGTAGTTCGATCAGCGACCTTGAGCGCCGATTCACGGACATCAAACGGCTTCAGGACCTTAGCCCAAACACCCAACGCGGGCCGAACGGTGAGCCCGTCGAGTCTGAGCAGTCGATCCAAAGACGAAAAGAACTCCTTGCTATTGAGGAGCAAATTGCGAAGCTCCGAGAACGTTCAACGACCTCGGCCGATCAGGCATTCGCGCAACGGTTCGAGAACTGGAAGAAGGCCCAAGCGGACGCCGCAGAAGCCGCTAAACGATTTGCTGAGTCTGTGAAAGCGGGCGAGGAGAAGGTGAAAGAACTCGGGCAGGTCTACCGCAGAACCTTCGAAGATATAGCAAGGCGGGCGAACGCTGACAATCCGTTCGTCCAGGTGTTCATGGATGCCGATGAAAGCCTGCGGCGACTTCGGGAGAACCTCCGCGGCCTCCCGAAAGAATTGCAGGACCTAGCGACTCGGGCACAGCAGGCGATCAGCTCAAGGCAGTTATTCGAAGCCCGGCTAGAAAATGCGATGCAGGTGTTCGACCTTCGAGAGGTGGTCCAGAGGTTCCGAGACGACACTCCCGATCGACGAAACTTTGCTCAGAATAGGCTTGACCGAGAGATCGAGGAATTCGAGCGTCGTCGATCGCTCGGCGTGATCATGAACGACGAAGCGCAGCAGGAATCGTTCCGCCGCCGCCAGCGCCTTATCGAACAGCGATTTCCGACCGACAGTCCTTCTGCCCGTTTAGACCGGCTTCTCGAAAGCATGGACCGTATTCGGCCGGAGGACTCCTCGCAGCAAGCGATCTTAGACATGCGCGTCGTGCGGTCGGCGTCCGCAATCGATCCGTCACAAATTCGTGGCGACCAGAGGGAAAGAATTGCGGCCGCGGCCGAACGATCCGCTGAACGGGAGGAACGCCGCTTCCGTGAGGCTCTTGACGTACAAAAGCAGATGCTGCGGTTCAGCGAGTCGATAGACGCGAACCAGAAGCGGCTCCTGGCGATCGCCGAGCGGGGCGGTATCCAAGGCGTCGAGGCGGCGATCACGATCCGTGACGAAACGGCGGCCGGGGTCGATGTTTTGCGACGCGGCTCACCGGGCGACGTGGCGGCGAGGTATGACCTAACGCAGAGAGGCCCGGGAGGACTTTCGAACTTCTAAGAGCGATGTATAACGCGGTTCAGATCGAAGATCTCTATCTCACGTCGGACGGGACGTCGGGCGGGTTGCCATGCCGGGTCGAGATAGACGGCATTGCTCGCCTCAGGCCGGCCTTTCGCCGGACGGTCGTTTTGCCAATCGAGGGGAAGCCCTTCGCTCAGCTCTTCGACAATCTCATTGGCGAGCAGCTAACGATGTCGATCTTCGTCCTCAAGGCCGATGAATACGAGGACCTGATTACGATCATCGATGCGGCCGACGCGGGCGACGGCGAGATACAAGTCCGCATTGAGGGCGAGACCGGCGATCTGGATCTCCAATGCATGCTCGAGAGTTTTTCACAGCAGGGCGAGTTCGACGAGGACCGGATACCGGCCGTCACACTCGTTTGGCGAATCGCGGCGGTCAATCCGCCACCGGAACCCTAAAGAGAATATGCCTTTTACACACTTTCTTGCGAACGAACTGATCGATTACATCCGGTCGAACTACACCTCCGTGTGGATCGGCCTTTTCACCGCGAATCCGAACAAGAACGGCGGCGGGACGGAGGTCGCGGGCGGGTCTTACGCTCGGGTCGAAATGGACACGGACGACGTTTTCCCGGCCGCGGCGAGTTCGGAGACGGAGAACGATTCAGTTGTTTCGTTTCCAACGGCTACGGCCTCGTGGGGAGCAGTCACGGCGATCGGGCTTTGGGACGCCTCGTCGGCCGGGAACCTCCTTGCCTGGCACGAGCTTCCGACACCGCGGACCGTTGGGAACGGCGATAACGTGGCTTTCCCGGTCGGGAACATCATCATCAGGAACAGCTAATGATCCAGGACCTTCAAAAGATCTTCAACGACGATCTGCGGGCGACGACGCAGCAGGGCGTCGTTCGTTTCGAGATGCCCCGGGCGGGAACGATCACAAAGGTCCGCCTGAGCGTCGGCGGGCACACCTTTGGGACCTCGTATTTCAACATCCGGCTTGCCGGCGTCGCCCTATGGTCCGGCGAGGACCGGTTGAAGCTCGTCGGTTCGGCGACGGTTGCCGTCAAGGACACGCTATCGATCCCGTGCTCGCAGTACGATGTTCTCCGGCTTGATCTTGAGCAGCGGAGTCAGGCTTTGGTAAGCGGGCCGGTGACGCTGATCGTGACCTTTGACGACGGCGTCGAGTTCCAGGAACCGCTGATGCCCGAGGAGGTCGCGGATGAGGCGGCCCGGTATGCTCTGACCGAAAAGGTGCGCGGCGATATCATCAAGCAGACCGATACCGGCGTTACTTACATCGTCATCGACCCCGAACAGCTCGACGACCCGGCCGGCTGGATGCAGATCGCCGGGGCGGGTGGTGGTAGCGGGGCGGATGTTCAAGTCTTTACGTCAGATGGAACTTGGAATAACCCGAGTCCAGCAACTCCTCGGGCCGGTCGCGTGATCATGGTCGGCGGCGGGGGTGGCGGTGGCGGAGGCCAGTTCCATACTTCGGGTTCAGGGGTCGGCGGATCTGGGGGAGGCGGCGGTGCCTACGGGGAATTTGACTTTTTAACTACGAACGTTGGCGCTACTGAAAGCGTGACGGTCGGTGCGGGCGGAACTGGTGGCACAGGACCTTCGTCCGCTGGAAATGGAGGAGCCGGTGGAGCCGGTGGAAACTCTGTATTCGGGAGTGATGTTTTTGTTGCAGGAGGCGGCGGCGGCGGTTCTTCATCTGCGGCGGGCTCGACACTTCAAGGCGGCGGTGGCGGCGGCTCTCAAATGGGAACTCAGACTGGCGCTGTCGGTCAGAACGGCGGAACCGCAACGACGATTCAGGGCGGTGGTCCTCCGTCTCCAACTGCAGGAAATAACTATGGAATTGGAGGGGCTCCTTCAACTACGAGCGGATCGTATAATGCTATCGAAGGAGGTGGGGCTGGTGGGCGAACGACTGCAGGCGGTACAGCAAGCAATGCAGGAAGGTCTCTTTACGGCGGCGGTGGAGGCGGCGGGGGTGGAAACACGAACATCGGCGGGATCGTTGCTAGCGCCGGAGCATCTGGTGGCGGCGTCGGCACTTGGGGCTCGTACACAGCTAACGTGAATCTCGGAGGAGGAGGAGCGGGAGGCTCAGGGTCAACGACAGTTTCGGCAAATCCTGGAACAGCTGGGGCTAACTCAGGAACTTTGCGAGGGTCTGAGGGCGGCGGCGGCGGCGGCGGAACGATCGCAGGCGGCTCGGACCGTAATGGCGGCGACGGCGGGGCGGGCGGCTTCCCAGGCGGAGGTGGAGGCGGTGGCGGTTCTAAAGGTCACGCGTCAGGGACTGGTAAGGCCGGCGACGGTGGAGCCGGCGGTAATGGAATCGTTGTTGTAGTCGTGTTCTAATGTCGATAATCGAATCATTTGACACCCCGTTCGTCGATCCGGTGATCTTCGAGCTGGGAACGGCCCTCGAGGCCGAATTCGAAGTGACGAAGGCCTTCGCCGCGTCCTTCTCGTCCGCCTTTGATTTTTCGGCAACCGCTGAGATCGCCCAGGCCCTCGACTCCGACTTCGGCGGCGAGTTCGAGTTCGAGGCAAACCTCTTTCTAAACAACGAGCCGAACATCCTGCTCGACGCCGATTTCGCGGCCGCGTTCGGTTTCGAAGCCGATTCGCAGCTCACCGGCGAATGGCTGGCCCTTTTCTTTGGCGGCTTTGATCTCGACGCAGAGCCGGAGATCCGCGACGCCGACCGGTCGGATTGTTCCTTCATCGTGGACGTGTTTCCTTCGGCTGCGACTCAGGAACGACGCATCCGGGCACGGCTCACGGTCGATGGCCATGTCTGCCCGATGGAGAGCTTCGTCTATTCCGAACCGGCAAACCGGCTCTCGGTGCAGCTCGATGTCGCTCTTGCAAATGTTGATGACCGGTCGCGGATCACGGAGACGGCCGCGGTGACCTTCGAGATCGGGACATGGGACGGTTCGGATTGGGTCTGGGCAACGCTGCTCGAGACCGGCCGGGTCAACAGCACCGGCTACACGCTTGCACGCGAACGCGATTCGTTTCGCTTCGTCGGGATCCCGGCCGCGAACTCCCGGCTGCTCGAAACACCAGTCCGGGATCTCGTGGTCTACGACTCGGCCAGGCAAACACTCTCGGCCGACGATTTCGAGGTGCTGCGTGACTCGGAAGGCGGCGAGTATCCAACGGAACTTGTCCCGATCGCAAACCTGAAGCTCTTTGACCTTCTCGATCTGATCTTCGTCGACCGCCTCGGGTTCCTCGATGTCAAGACGAACATTCCAAACTTCCCGATCTCGCAGGCGGAGTTCGCCCTCGGCGTCAGCTATATGCAGACGATCAACGGCATCCTCGGAATGTTCTCACCGGACATCAAAGAGGTCGGTGAGACGGTTTGGGTCCGCGATACGACAACGCAGTTTCCGGCCGGTTTTCCGGATCCGGTCGAGGTCGAACTGACGGATCTCCGCGAACTCGAGGTTGATGCCACCTTCGAACGCCTTGACGCGATCCGCATCGCGTATTCGCTGACGACTCGGCAGTATGACTACACGACGACCCGCGAGGAGGTCAACGTGGTCGAGGTCGGCGAGTTCGGCGATCCGGACCATCAAACGACGACAACAACGACGACCTACCGCGAGTTCAGGCGGTTCGCTCAGCCCTTTGTGGTCCTCGACGAGGAGATCGTCTCGATCCACGTGGTGACCGAACTCGACGTCGCCCCATTCACGATCTTCGAGTCGACCGAGACATTCAAATATGATCCGCAGGGCAATCCGAAGGAGCGCATTCGGGAAACGGAACGGTATCTGCCCGAACTCTCGAATGACGGGATTCGAACGATGCTGACGGACAGCTGGACCATCGAGGAATGGAAGTACCGGCCGCATCCGTTCGAGGCTGGCCGGAAGTACCTCCGCGAGCACTCGGTCCGCGAGCAAGCCCTGATCGCCATCGACTCTGAGAACCAGCAGCTTGGCGAGGACTATCAACGTAGCCTCTCGGAGGTTTACCGGGCCGGAAACCTTACCGAGGAGCAGACCGTGGTCTTCGGTCCGGTTCGCAGTTTTCTCGAAGAACGTCGGCCGTTGCGGGACGGCCGTGTGCGGATCCAAACGACCGAGACGGACGAGCTGGCCCGCGTCGTCACCCGCAACGATACGCGAACGACGACCGGCGATATCTCCGAAAACGGCCTCGTGAAAGAACAGCGGGAAATGCTCGTCCTTGCCGACCCACTTGCCGTCCGGACGACGCAGCGAGTCGAAGGGCTTAACTGCGGCGAACTCCCGGTCACATCGGCGATCGCACTCGCTCGCCGGATCCTGCAGAACCGACGCACGCGGCCACGGTCGGTCCGCGGAGCGACGCTCGGTATCGACCTCTCGCTCGAGCCCGGACTGCAGGTCGCGGTGAAGGCCCGCGGCGGAGAGCTGCTCGGTGTCTTTGCGATCGAGGGGCGAACGATGACCGGGAGCCGCAACGCTTTCGGAATGGAACTAGTCTGCAGGCAAACAGGATGATCTACGACCTTGACGGCAATCTCCTTGAGAACGGCTATCTGAGCCTAGTTTCCGAGGAGCAAAAGACGCTTTCGCTGCGGATCCAGTGCAGGAGCGGCTACGGCCTTCGCTCGTCGGTTCCGGCCGGCCTGACGGTCGAGGCGAAGAAGCCAGCCGATGTCTCCTGGGCGAACATCGGGACCTCTCCGATCGACCTGACGCCGGATGCAAACACCGTCCAAACCTATCAAATCCGATTCACCGCGGCGGCTACCACGAACCGGGTCCGCCGAAACCCAGTGCTTAGCGTTGAGCCACTATGACGAAGATCGATATCACGATCCGCCGGCAGCGACGCCGTGCCGCGGGAAAGCGACGCCGCGGGCCGATCGAGGACCAACCGCCGCGGGAACTACTTGCACGTCGCCGGCGACCGGTCGGGATCCGATTCTTTGATTGCGGGCAGATCCGGAGCGGCGAGAGTTTCATCGACCTTCCCTTTGCAGAGACGGGGACGATAACCGTTCAGCCGGGCGGCCGCCGTTTGCACACCTTTGGCCTCGCCGGCTACTCGGCACTCGAGGCGAAGATCTTCGAGGTCCCGCTCGGCGAGTGGCCGCAGCAGTACCGGGAGATCGACTTCGAGAACGGCCATCGGTTTCCGATCGATGTAATCTTTCAGACGCCGGGCCAGGTGATCCGCTCGGCCGCGAAGGACGGGGAACGCTATAACTTCGCCGATCAGCTCACCGACGGCGTCGGCTGGGGGCCGCGCGGCATGGAACGCCCGGATCATACCGCCTGGGACTTCTGGGGCTTTCTCGCATTTCCGAACACGTCAGACGGAGCCGGGTTCAAGGTTACGGCCGTTCGCGATTTTGACGCTCCGGGGATCCCAAACTGGACGCTGCCGGCCCGGGCGGACGTTTTTCTTTTTCCTCGAATTGCGGTGATCGGAGCCGAGGTGGAGATCTCGGGCACGCCGCCGGCATCGGAGATCTATGGCGTCGTCGCAAAGTTCAAGGCACTCAGCCGACCGGCCTTCGCCGACCGCGTCGCCTCGAATGCTTTCGAACCGTACCGAAAGTTCCTGAACTTGAACCCGTTTTTTATCGGCGCGGATGAGTTCTCATCGGCCGACCGCGGCTTCTTGCTCGACCTCGTCGTATCGGACGATTCGAAATGCTACCGTTATGAATTCCCGGCCGGGACCTTCACCGAGATCGCCGGATCCTCATTCCCGCGAGCCGCTTTAGATACGAATCCCTCGGTAGGATTCCTACATATCTCCACTACTGCGAACACAACGCCCGTTGATTTTGACGCGGAAACAAAGCCAGGATCTCTCCTTGCCGTCGTCCGCTCGGGTGGCGAGCACCGCTATATTTACAGATCTGAAAACTAAGTTAAAATAAAAAGCATGAGCGATTTCGACCCGAAATACCTGCGCGCTCCTTTTCTGTTCGGCAAGCCGAATGAAGTGGTCTCGGCGGTAGTGAATCGGTTCCATGCCCTCGGTTTCGAGCTAAGAGGAATCGGCCGGCCCGGTAAACCGCCGATGCCCTGGTACTATTTCAAGGGAGAACCGGCCTCCGAATCACAGATTCAGGCGGGCTGGGACGTTGCAAGAAACGAGGTTCTCCTTGACCGGCCCGAGTTTGCAGATCATCTCGAAGCTTAGATACTCGGACGGTTTTTCTTGGATATGATGTTTTACAAGCGGGCTTTCGTTTTCATCCTCGGCCCACTTCTTTTAGTTTGTTCAGCCGTTGACGCTCAGACGTATCGCGTTGTGGGCGTCTCGGACGGCGACACACTTACTGCTCTCGATGAATCGAAGCGGCAGGTCAAGGTCCGGCTCGCGGGAATCGACGCCCCGGAACGCGGGCAGGACTTCAGCAACCGAGCAAAGCAGAACCTTTCGCGGATGGTCTTCGGCAAGCAGATCACGCTCGAGGGTGGCAAGATCGATCGCTACGGCCGGCGGGTTGCGAAAGTTATCGTTAACGGAGTTGATGCCAACCTTGAGCAGATCAAAGCCGGGCTCGCGTGGCATTTCAAGCGATATGCGGACGAGCAGCCGCTGAAGGACCGGCGGGAATACGCGGCGGCCGAGATTGAGGCACGAAAGGCGAAGCGCGGTATTTGGTCGATCGCTTCGCCCGTCGCTCCTTGGGATTTCCGGGACGGTAAAGGAACGCCCGAGGCGGTCGAGGGGCTGATCATCGGTAATCGGCGGTCACGCGTTTATCACGCTCCCGGATGCCCGAGCTATAACCGCGTTTCACTGCAGAATCGGGTGATGTTCAAGACAGCGGCCGATGCGGAGAAGGCAGGGTATAGGAAGGCGGGAAACTGCTAGGGATTATCCAAGAGATACAGATCTCGAAATGGTGAAATCTAGTGAACCTCTTCCGATTTCGCCGAGACAGGAACCACTTCAAACATTATATTTATTTGGGAAAAATGCAGAAGAAATTGGTGGTGCCCTGTTTCTGAAAAGACCGTTAATTCAATCATAAAGTTATCAACCGGCGTGAGATTCACAAGAAAATACTCGACACCTCCAAAGTCAATTTTTAGTCGTATCCATTTCCCTGGACCGGCATTTTCCTGTAATTCTGCTTTTCTCGTTTCAATTTGCTCGACGACATCTCCAGCGAATGATCGAAGTTCCGGCTGCGGTCGAGCGAAATAAAGTTCCGGCGCTTTAGGTGGGGCGGGAAACGAGTCGAGGGTTCGCCGGTCGAAATAGCTCGAGCTTGAAAACTGTTCGGCTAAGTTTCCCGGCAAGCTCATCGTTTCTTTAGAATGCTGTTTAATAAAATTAGCAAGCGCAGGGTTCTCTCGTATTGCCGTCATCTGATTATTGATCGCGTCAAAGGCTTGTTTAACTTCCCGTAAGATAGCGCCGCCTGTTCTCTCTTCCGCATGTCGCTGCAACGCACGTACTGCGTCTAGGTATCCAGACTTTTCGAGGTTTTCCAGTTGAAGCATTAATGACCTCAATTCTTCTATGCGATCGATAACCATTTTTGGCAACATATTGGTGTCAAGCTAAACCTGTTTTCTCACGATCAAAACGTCCCAGTGAAAATATAGCGATTCTCGGCCTCGATAATCGGGTACCTTTGCTCAATTTCTTCTAAGCAGATCATCAAGAACCGACGCAATCACTGATATATTTTTGTTTACAGTCAAAAGATATGACTCCAAAAGCTCAACCTTCGCTTCGATGCCCTTGACAATCGACCCTGAATTGTAAAATTCGGTGACACCAACGACGGCTCCGCATAATGCACATTGCACAAAGTTCAGTTTGAACCGGGTTCCAGAAACGTTGGCCTCTGAGATTTCGAAAGATGTTCCTTTGCAGCTTACGCACCGGCTGATTGCCATAAATACCTCGCTGTTATTTGCCTTTGAAGTTGCTGGGTTTGAAGAAACCCAGACTGAGAAATACGCCCCGGAATCAATTACACAAACTTCGATCAACATAGACCTTCCGGCCGGACGAACCGTAGTAATAGCAGCCACCTCGAGGGCCTCGGATGTACGATCGATCGGAGGATGGAGTTCGGGCCGGGGCCGTTCGCTGCGGAGCGACATACACCGGTGGCGTCGGCTCCGGCTGTCGCGGGACCGCGATCGGCGATGAGTAAAGCGTGCTAGGATCCGCGGTCGAGATATCGAGCGGTGCATCAAGACGGATCGTGTTCCCGTGGATCCAGCCTACGTACTCGGCCGCCTGGACCAAGAACCACGAGCCGGATTGTTTAATGACCTGGACGGACGTCGCCCGGGGCAAGGTATCAACCACCTTGCCGCTCGCAGCGGGGGTTCCGCGAAGGTTCGCGTTCTCTGAGATTACTTTTGCAGACTGTGGCCAACCCGTCGCCGCAACCCACAAAAGAAAAGCAATCAAAAAAAGTACTCGCCGCATCGTCTATTGCCTCCAACTGTCGCAGATATCGAGGCTACCCCGTCCACATAATATTTTCGGCCGATTGGTGCACCTCATGGCATCATCCAATCGGTATAAAACTCGGTGAAGATGCCACATTCTCCAATTAGGCGGGATACTTCGATCATCTCGTGAAGATGATGATCATGTACTAAATTTTTCTCCGGGGGGTGATCGTGCATAAGGAGAATAAAGTTTTTCGCTCCGATACCGGCATGGCTTGGTAGCTTTCCTACCCAAGTGCCTTTCCAGTTTATCGTCGAAAGATTGTTCGCGGCCTGCCACTTGTCAATACAGAGATCCACCCATCCGTGAAGGTACCAGAATAGCGGGTGAACATGACTCGAATAAGTGTCGCCTAAAAAATCATAAGTTGGATCGTCCCAAGCCGTGGGAATCGAGTCAGGGTTGGCAGGGTCCGGGTTCGGGCGCACCGCGGCTGGCTCAGCGCACCACCGAATGTGCATATTATTGTGGATCGTAAACTCAATTAGTGCTCCCAGTTGACCAAGGGATAGTCGACGAAGATTGTCCGGGGTAAGATAATAGGTTTCCCAGATCTGCATTACGTCTGAAAGGAATTCCGGAGACTTTACTCGAATCAAACGGGCGTTAAAGTTTTCATTGCCCGAGTCCCAAGGTGGCGGAACCGGAAATTCGCTATCATTGTGATTGGGTAAAGTCTTCCAGCCGTCGATCCGCGGATAATTGGCGTCGCCAACGTCTGCTAGAACCTGATTGACCTGAAAAATCATCTGGCGATGCATATACAGAAAATCCTCTCCCGAAAAGTTATCGAGTGCCAATATGTCGCCTTCATAAAAGGCAGGTCGCGGTGGTGCCCATCCTAGGAGATCTATCGCTTCACGCACATCGTCCGGGTAAAGATGCCATGCATTCCGTACTTGGTGCCAGATGTAGTGATGCATGCGGTGGCTACGCGACGCCATAAGATCAATAACTTCTCTCGGGGGAATTTTCATTTTTTAGATCCTCGTTCGCTCACTTGTCAACTTGTCGGAAATCACGATAGAAAACGCTCTCGCTCCCGCAATCGTTAATGAGCTCATTCACATTTTGGGAAATACGGAAGCCGAGCTATTTGTCGAAACCGAATAAATTAGCCCGTTCGCTCCGCAGGTTCACGTTCACCATGGAGCGGTCACTATGCGTTGCGGGATAATAATTAGATTTCGAATCCTTGTCAAGCGAACATCTGATCCTGGCGCCAGTTAGACAACTCTGACTAGCTGTCCTCCCACCCGCTTTCCGCTGAAAGTATTCGATCAACTAACTCAATTTGCTTCGCCAGGTTGGCTCGGACCCGTTCGAGGACGATTTCCACGTCCGCGGTCTCATTTTCCTCGAACAGTTTCTTAAGAGCCACGTCTTGCTCGTCGTGGATAGAAAGTAGAAGTTTCTTAACCTCATCCATAGTTTCAGATGAGGCGGCGGCAATGGAGAATAGAACGAATCGCCGGGTCTTTCCAGCGACCCCGGCCGCCTGGCAGATTTTTGGCAGACACCACTTTCTGCCGGCTGCAAAATTTGTCCGTTTGTGTCAGTCAAACCGGACGGTCAACTCGGGCGAAATGCCCGAAAACAAAGGGTTTCTAGTGGATGATCACCCCGGAATCCTGCGTTCGCAATGCCGAGGTCAGGGGTTCGATCCCCCTCATCTCCACCAATATTTTCAACAAGTTAGCGACTGCGTCCGGGGGCGAGTCGACCGGGCTGGCAGACATGCTGGCAGAGGCTGCGGGCCGTTCTAGAGAAAGAATGGCTCGCTTTTTTATTTCCGTTCCGCGTTTGTAGCGGTGGACGGAGCGGAGGCCGGAATGGCCGAGGAGGTCGGCGACGGTCTTGTCGTCGAACCCGTTCTCGTGGAGGCGGGTCCCGAAGGTCCGGCGAAGATCGCGGATCGTGAGGACCGGGATCCCGGCCCGGATGCAGGCGAATCGGATCCCGTTCTTGATCGACTTGCACTGCCCGCCGGTGCGGTAGGAAGGGAAAAAGAGATCGCTGCCGTTGTCCAGGCGGCCGGCGAGGATCGCCCGAACGCGGCCGAGCATCGGGATCGAGACGCGGCGTTTGGTCTTGCCCTGTACGAGCCGGATCTCGTTCGCGTTCCAATCGACCTGGTCCTTGCGGAGGCCGAGGACATCATTCTGTCGGAGGCCGGTGTAGAGAACAACGGCCGCGACGTCCCGCTGCAGCGAATTACGAAAGGCGAGAAGGAAACGGTCCTCGTCCTCGTAGCGAAGGATCCGGTCCTGAACGTTATCGAAAGCCGGGACCTTCACTCGGGAAACGGGGTTATAGTCGCAGAGATCGTTCTTGACGGCCATCGAGAAAACGGCCGATATGATCTTCAGTTCCCGCTGCACCGTGGCGGGTTTTCGGGTCTTTCCGTGGATGGTGGGTTTGGCGATCCGGTGGGCCTTGAAGCGTTCGACGTCGGCCGCCTTGATCTGCCGCAGGGTCTTCCCGCGAAAGAAAGGCATCGAGTCCCGGAGAACGTGGATCGCCCGCTCGAGCGACGCCGAAGGCTGGTTGGCCTCGACGTACTCGAGATAAACGCGATCAACGAATGTCTCCCAAAGCATCTCGGATCGCTCTTCGATTCCGTTTTCAAAGAACACCTGATTTTTTAGCTTTGCTTCGAACAGCCGGGCGTCCTCTTTCGTCGCAGTTGCGGGAAGCCGGCGTTTGTAGGTCCGGCCGCGGAAATTGAACTGCACAAAGAGACGTCCGGTCTGTTTGCACTGATAGACAGACATAGATTTTCCTCCATGCCCGGTCTGACTGACGGGCGCTATTCTAGTCGAGGCCGAGGCGGTCAGCAAAGCGGCCTCTATGCGGCCGCGTTGGCCGCGGTGCCGGGCGAGTGTGATCAGCGGAGCGTTCGTCGCCGGCGACTCGGAAACAGGCCTCGACCTCGGACCGGTCGAACCGGAGAGCCCGGCCGACGCGATAGTGCGGGATATTCCGCTTTTTGATCAGCCGGCGAAAGGTCCGCGTGCAGATCCGCAGCTCGGCCGCCATTTCATCGATCGTTAGTTTTGAACTCATTTTCTGCTACTTCTTCTCGGCGCTCAAAATCTCTTTCGCTTGCTGGAGCTTCACAAATTCGTCGTGCGATCCGCCCTGGTCGGGATGCAGCTTGAATGCAGCGGCCCGATACGCACGCTCACGGATCTCGGGGAAGTTCTTGATGTCGAGAACGCCATAAGCCGGAGCGTGCCGGTGAATGAACATCACCGCCTCTTCCATCGTCATTCCGCCGCCGCCGGCAGGAAGAGCTTTGTAGCCTTCGTAGTGAGCGTTCGTCTTTCCGCCGCCGCTTACGCCGTAGCGATCGACCTTGCGGAGAGCTTCGAGGGCGTCGGCGATCGCCCGGACGTTCGCCTCATAGCTCGTGAACTGATCGCACTCGAACGACATCGGGATATAGCGTCGGTTCTTCGCGTCGTAAACATCGAACCGGACGACCACGCCGGGATGCTCGGGCTTTCGTGCTGAGCTGCGAAGCATTCCGTCGTTGCGGACGTCGTAGGCGGTATGCCCGGTCTGAATCACGCACGAGCCGTGCCGATAGCCGAGCAGTTTCATTTCGCGCTCGAGAATTGCGAGGATCTCCGCCCACGTCTTGCCGAACGGCGAAGGCTTGCGCTGGCTGTTAGGCGTCAGCTCCCGCGGGAAGCCGCCGTCCAATGGTTTGAATGTGTAACTAAGTGCCATTTCGCTCGTGTCCTCCCGATAATTGGCGAGGTTCGGTTGGGATGAACCCGGAACCGGTTCCGCCGACAATGTTCATAAATTGGATCTCGACGCGGGCCGAGTCGATGATCGTCTTCGCGATGTTCGCGACGGCGTTCGCTTGGTCGGCGTCCATCGTCTCGTCGCCATCGACCAGCTTCTCGATCGTCTCAAACAGTAGGTTGCGAAGATCCTCGATCTTGTTCTTTGGCATTCACTATCTCCCTTCGTAGTTTTTCCAAGAGCCGCATTGTTTGGCGTAGCTCGTAACCGAACGGGCTTCGATTGCGGTCGTACGATCGCCGCAGTATCTCCCGTACCTTCTCCGGATGCTTTGCCCGCCATCGCTTCGTTCTTTCGTACTGCTTCGCGTAAAACGTCTTTGGATCGCGTTCCCGCTTGAGCTCTCGCTGCCGCTTGTCTTCGGCACGGGCTTTGTTCGGGTTCGCCTGGCGGCGGCGACGGCGAGCAGCATTGCAGATCTCGCGGTTCGCCTTCGAGTACTCGCGGCCCTTGCGGTTATTGCACGGATGACAATATCCGGCCTTTGAGAATGCGTCGAGCGGCTTCACTTCCCCGCAGGCCGGACACCGTTTCTCGCGTACGACGGCTGCGGCGAGATCTCGGCAGACGGTGAATTGAACCGGGCCGATGATGCCTCCGATCTCATGGGCGACGGCCTGGGCGAGTTCGCCGATGGCGATCAGTGTCTCTGGCAGTCGGCTTTTTTTGTGCTGTTGTTGGGAACGTTTCCGCATTCCGATCTATCTCCCGGCCCGCGGGCCTCAGATGATCGGGGTCTGGAAAGAGAAAAACCCGAATCGTCGAAACGACTCGGGTTCTCTAATACGAACTTATGCTCGCTCAGCGGAGCGAGACGGCGGCAAAAGAATTTTTACAGCGAATTAGCGTCAATGTCAATCCCGGCCTCAACTTTTGGCAACAATCGGCAATAAATTCGAATGCTTGCAAATACAGACTAACTCATACTGACACGGGAAAACACGTTCTTAAGGGTCGGGGCCGTCCCTTCGACTTTATCCGTCACGTAAAAATCAATGGATTGGAGCACCATGTTAAAGTTCTCAAGCAGCGACTCTTTCAAGATCTCCGATCCGTCGACGGTCAGATAGCGAACAAATTCCGCTTCAAGCGTGTCAAAGCCTGCAGCTTCCGAATCCCGCCGCGAATACCGAAAAAAAACGCCACGCTCTCTCTCGATGCAAAATTTGCGAATCAGCTCTTCGACTCGCTCCCAGATGGATTCAGAAACCGGTGCAGTTGTGCGTAGGACAATTTTTGAGACTACCTTTGGAAATAAGTACGGGGTCACCGCTCCCGGCAAGATCGGCCGAGTCGCCAGCCCACCTAACGACCAGACCCGATTGCTAGCCCTTATTTCTTCCGATTCTGTGGTTTGGCCACGGGAACGTAGTAACTCCAGGATCTCTTCCAAGATGTCTCGGTCGGACCTCTTTGGCGGGTTTGACGATTGATCTAAATTAGAATCCGCGGCCTCATGGACCTCGTTGATCACCCGCAACCGAGCTTCCAGATCCGGCCAGTGTTTCTCGAATGACGCATGGAGGCGGCCATCGGGGAGTGGTGTTTCGGAGATTTGTTCAAGACGTTTATTAACTGAGGCGACCAGCTTCAAGACATCGTCCTTCGTCGCAGATGTATGTTGAAATCGGCCGAGCGGCTGCTTCACATCTGTTGGTTCGAGCTTATTGAGGAGCGTCCAAACCAACGCGTCCTTCGTTTTTGCAAGACACCCAACCTCATAATGAATCCAGACACTATCGAGATTTTCCGGCGTGAGACAGACTATCCCGAATTTCGTACCTTCCAAAGCGTCATCAATTTCTCTTGCCCAGTTAGCCCCCTTTTCGATGTCCGACGAAAGGAATGGATCGACATATTGAATCACGAGTGGTAGCCACTCGTTAATCGCCTCAGCAATCTTCCGGCTTCGGTCCCCCGACCAACTAATGAACACTTTCAACCTACTCATGAATCCCCCTCTCTTGCTGGACCTTTTGATCACCAAACCCGATTGAATCATCGTACTCATAAACCAGCTCGCCGGCGTTCGGGTCCGGGCAGACGTCGTTGTGCGCTTGGTTGATGATCTCGATCAGTTCTTCGATCGATTTCGGTTCGCCGCGTTCGGCGAGCAACTCGGCCTGGCGCCGCTCGATCGCCGCGAGCCGTTCCTGCTCGATCCGTTCTTCCTCAAACGTCAAATTCCGAAATGACCTTTCTGAAAACATAACTAAATTCGAAACTCGGCCAGCACTTTGATCCGATCTCGGCAGAGCTGTAGCAGATTGAGATCATCCGAGATATCTTCGTGAGCTAGCCTTTCGAGATCCGGCAGGGGAAGGACCGCGGCTAGAGCGAAAGCGTTCGCGAACTTCTCTCGCGGATCATCAGACGCCGCGTTGTTCTTGTAGAGAACCTCCCCGGCGAACGAATTCGGCACATCGAACAAATAGTGACAGAACTCGTGCAGCGCGGTCGTCAGAAAATCCATTCCGGTCAGGCGTTCATCGATGAGGATGTAGTGCCGGCCGCGTTTGAATTGATAATATCCCGGGACCAGGATCGGCATTCGCCGAACAATGATCTTCGCTCGCTTCGCCGCTCGCCAGAAATCGGCCTCAGTGACAGGCCGCTCGTTAAAATATGGAAAATGGCTCCTGATCGCCTCAAGCGCAAAAGCAAAGTTCGTTTCGGGACCGCCAAGATTGGAGCTGGCTGCGTTCATATCAACCTTCGAGACCGCGAGAACCACCGCTCTCGCCTATCGTAAGTATTTTCAAGGTAAATGATTCTTCAATACGTCATCAGCGTACGTAGAACGTATGGCCGCATTTCATGCAGATCCAGCTGTGTTCCCATTTCATCATTGCCGCCTTGTAAACGGCCTCAGCCTTCGGGTTGGACTGCTTCAACATGTAATAAGTGAAAACCGAAACACCGATCGCCAGCACGGAACCGGTTATAACAGCCGGGGTCGGCTCCATCACAAGCATCAAAAGGACGAAGATTACACTATTGGCAACTAGAAGCAAAAAAATTATTGCGACGCTTCGGCCAGCCGAATGATCGTGCTCAGGCGGCGCGGTCAACTCAGCTAACGCGGTCCTGGTTGACGACACCCCTCCGCCTACACCGATATCGCCATCGGCCGACAACCCCACACCGGCAAGAGTGCCGGACGTGGTTCCCATCTTGTTGGCCATTTTGAATGACTGGGTATTATCTGAGCCGCACTTTGAGCATTTCGTTTCTTTCATTTGGCCTTTTCGTCATCCTCCCCGATATAGTCAAGGTCTGGGTCGTCTTCCTCGGCAAGTGCCTCAATGATCGCCTTTATCTGCTTCTTGGCCAGTCGTCGAGCGTCCGGAGAAAGTTTGTCAAAATCCCTATAAAACCCTTCCGGATCTCCCATAATCTCGCTGTCCGGCATGTATCCAGCGGCAATTCGGGCCTCATCGAGCGGGACGTGGAGAGCTTTGGCAATGTTATCTACAACCGCTTTTCTCGGCTGGTCAACTTTGTCTAACTCATAAAGGCTTATCGTCGCTTTGGTCGTGCGTGATCGAGCCGCGAGCTCGGTGCGATTGTAACCCGCCGCTTCCCGTCGTTGTTTCAGCCACTGTCCGAATGTTTCGCTCATGATACGCGTAAAGTCTAATTTTACATAGATTTTGTCGACTGCAACTTTATTTTAGTCAAATTACACTTGACATCTGCGATCTCACGGAATTATAGTCATCACCATGGAATCCGTAATAGATCTCGATCAACTGAAAAAAGCACGCGGAATCCGATCCCTAAACGAGGTGGCTACGGAGCTTGGCCTCACGCGGCAACAGGTCTGGAACTACGAAAAAGGCGTGTCGGAGCCCCCGGTTTCCGTCCTTGTGAAGCTCGCCAGATTGTATGGGGTCCGGGTAGAACAGCTGCTTACGAAAAAAATTTGAGCCAAATGTCAAATATAACTTGACAGATTGTAAAGTTTCATTTTACACTCTTCAGCGTTCGGCTCAATCCGGAGCCAAGCGACGGGCAATAACGCCCACTTTGACAAATCGGGTTCTGGAGAGCGGAGCGAGGCGGCGGCAAACTTCTTCTGCTTCGCTTTCCTTCCCGGAAACACCTTCGAAATGGAAAACAGAAAACCACTAACGCCCCAGCAGTTCGCACTCGCGGTCACGGGAATCAACCTCGTGATGTTTGCTCTGGGGATCATCGTTGGCCTTCGGCTCGCTCCGTGAGCGGGATCACAGAAAGCAGGAGAAACACAGTGACTGACAACGAATTCATTACACGTGATTTAGACGGAACGCTGCACGTCGATATGACCGATGGCGTAACGCCGGAAAAGGTGAACGCCCTGATCGGGGCACTCGATGCACAGGCAGTCGAGAACGCCGTGCGGGAAACCGAAGAGGAACGGCCGCTTTCGGTCAAGGATCTTACGGAGATCTATTGCAGGCTCGAGAACGAGTTCCATTACCTGATCAAGCCCCAGCTCGACAAGCTTCGCGACATCAAGCAGCGGCTGGTCGCCGCAGCCGGGATCGGGCACATGTTCCAGGGTCCGGACGGCGTCGTTTATCAGATCGCCGAGAAGCGCGGCCAGTGGGTCGACTTCACACCGTTCGAAATCACGCGGACGCGACGCCCCGGGGAATCGAAGGGCTCTCTTTCGCTGACTGCGGCCCGTGACGCCGGATTCGAAGTGGAGGGTAAATAGATGCTGACGGCCCACGGACGAACGCCGGAACAGATGATCGATGAGCTGATGCTCGTCGGCCGCGAGAACCCCGGCCCGAGGTGTCATCTTCACGGCCAGCTGCTTTGGGTCCACCAGGATCATTTCGATTTCCTTGTGACCCGAAACGGTAAGAGCCGGGAGATCAAAGTCCCGCAATCGGTTTGCCGATACGAGCGGGACTCATCGTCGACGGCCCTGATCGAGATCGCGGCCGAACTCGCCGAGGCCCTCGAGCTCACAGACTTCGTTCTCACCGAGGACGAGGTTGAACGCCGAAGGGAAGCGGTCCGGGAATTCAATGCCCCGCTCGCTTCGCGGACGCCAGACCGCAAACCGGAAACGGTGAGCGGGATTCGGATATAGGAGGACCGAATGAAAAACGAAACCACGACCAAAGACTACATCGACGCCGAGGATCTGACGGAGACGACCCCGGCCGAGCCGACCGAGGCCCTGCAAACGACCTCGTCGCCCGTCGCCCTAACTTCGATCCAGACCGATATGTCGCCCGACGATCTTCGGGCCGAGATCGCGAAACAGACGGAGATGCGGAGCATCCTGGTCGACTACGTGAAGAGCCAGATGATCGAGGACCACCACTATTACAGCTTCGCGGCCGGGGCGAAACCTGTATTAACGCAGGACGGGGCGTATCTGATCAACGGCCTGTTCAAGGCGATCCCGGGGCCGGTAAAAACGACAATCGAACGCGAGGACGGCCACTTCACGGTTTACGCCGAGGCCCTGCTTTTCAACCAGAATGGCGTCCAGATCGCGACGGGCGACGGAATGTGCTCGACCCGCGAGAGCAAATACGCATTCCGAAAGGGCGAACGCGTCTGCCCGCACTGCGGCACGGCCGCGATCATCAAGGGAAAAACCGAATACGGTGGCGGCTGGGTTTGCTTTGCCAAGAAGGACGGGTGCGGTGCGAAGTTCCCGGACGGTGACGAGGCAATCGAGGGCCAGATGGTCGGACGTATCGAGAACCCCGATATCGCGGATCTCGAAAACACGGTCCTGAAAATGGCATGCAAACGGGCGGCGGTGGCGGCGACACGAAAACTCCCGCTTGTCTCCGAGCTCTTTACGCAGGACCTCGGCGACGGCGGCCAAGGCCGAACGCCGGCGAAGCGTCACGCGGCCCCGGCAGCTCCGAAGGCAAACGGCCGGAACGCCGAGTCGTTCGTCGAGCGGGCCTGTGGGCTCGTTCGGAAGCTGACCGAAACAGGGCTCGAAGGCCGCGAACTCGCCGAGCAATTCCTGCCGAAGGGCGTCGAGAAGTTCTCGCAGCTGTCGGAGGCCCAGGCCGAAGCGATCATCCCGGGAATGGCCGAACTCCTGAACTCGCAGCTTTCCAGCCGGCGAGCCGCCGCGGCCGATTCTGTTATCTGATCGAGGTTGACCCGGAAAACGTGGGCTCCGGGTCGGCGCCGCGGCGGTGCTCACCTCCATGTGCACGCTGCGGCATCTGCCCGAGGGAAGGAGCGGGAACCTTCCCTCGGCATTTTTAGACCCCATGGCGGAGAGAACATGACACACATCGAGATCAAAGACGCTTATTGCCGGACCTGCCGGTGCGTGGCCCCGCTCAACGAGAACGGGATCTGCCCGCATTGCAGCCCGAGTCCGATCGTTTTCGAGGCCGAGTACCGGTTTCCGTGGAAAGGGCTTGCGGTACTTTTCGTCGCGCTAATGGCGCTCGCGTTCCTCGTCCGGCAGCTCGTCGGCCCGGGCGATTAAGTTTTCAAAGAACGGAGGGGGCCGGTTACTGACAAGCAGCGGCAATTGCTTGCTCCAAAGGACTTCACCGGCCCTGTTTTGAAGAGGCGAAGGGGTCGCCTCGCTTTCAAGAATATCGACGGCCGACCCCGCCTATCTACAAGTTTCTAGAGGAGAAAGTTAGAGAGATGCACAAGGCGACGCACGTGATCATTGCCTCCTTCTACCGCGACAACCGCGGTGTTGCGGAAACATTTGCTCATCCGTTCGGGGTGAATTCGAAGGTGCCGAGCTCGTGGGGGCGACCGAAGGCCTCGGACGCGAACCCGCACGGGACCGGCCAAGGGAACCCGCTCGATCAGGCCGAGCGGCTCATCAACCTTGTTCATCCGATCGATCCGGCCCGGGCACGTGAAATGGCGCAGAACTTCGTCTCCCTGGTCGATGATCTGGACCACTCGGCCGGGGTCGAACAGGCCCGGGAAAAGCTCTCGTGGGCCGAGGCCCTGGCGAGGTCGATCTGTGAGCACTCGGACATCGCCGGCGCATTGCTAAAGGACTCGTCCGATCGCGGGACCTATGAGGCGGCCCTTCGCGAGATCCACGAGGCGAAGTCGGCCTTGCAGAAGCTTGAGGGGGCGATCTACGAGTTCCTCGAGGCGGAGGTCGGGAAGGAATGACCACGTTTGCCGCTCACAAACCCTTTCTGGTCGCGATCGACCCCGGGCGGACGACCGGCCTTGCGGTTTACGGCCGCAGCAAGGACCGCATCATCTACCTGACCAGCGGCGACTTCTTTTCGATCCAACGGATCCTTTCGGGAATGTTTCCCGAGCCAGACCAGGCGATGGTCCTGATCGAGCACCCGCCGCAGTTTACCTACCGCCGGAACCGCGGCAGCGACGACCGAATGAACCGCGGCGATGCTCACGCCTTCGCCGTTGGCGGCAATCGGCGCGAGGCCGAGCTTCTGGCCGGAGCGATCAAACTGCTCGGCTTCAAATCGGTGGAACTCGTTTCGCCAATCAATCAGCCGAAATGGGACCAGCGGAAATTCGAGATGTTCGCCAAGATCCACCGGCAAACGAATGAGCACGAACGCGATGCCGCTCGGCTCGCGATCTACTACGCAAACAAACGACAGGAGAAGTGAGAAAAGAGGATGGCAAAAGCACAAACGAAGAAGGGCAAGGTCGTGAGCTTGAACGACGTGGCCAAGGTCTCGGAATTGAAGGAATGGGGCTTTCGGATAACCGATAGCGACGGGAAATGGTCGGCGACCCGGGGAAGCGAGGGCGACGAGGAGTATGAGTTTTTCGGCCCGTGCGATAGTGTCTCGGCCCTGCACACGAAGGTGAAGCTCGAGGCACGGCCGCCGCAGTTCGCAGAGGAAAAGGCGGAGGCGAGCGATGAGGATGATCGGCCCCCGGGCGACGATTTTCTATTCGATGAAATGCGGCCTAAACCGCAGGAACACGTGAAGGAACTTGAGGTCGTGATCAAGAACTACGACGAGCTGAAGCTCAAACGCGTGGAAATGCTCGAGCGGGAAAAGGAGGCCAAGAAGATCTCCGACGCTGCTCTCCGGCGACACGAGGACAAGCTCGCCCACGACCCCGAGACCGGCATCAAAAGTTACCGGACGAAGGACGGGATCATCGCTGAACTTGTGCCGGGCGATTATTCGTTCCGGACGCGGCACGAAGAGGAGGACGAGGGTTGAGGCCCTCGTCATTTTTTGACCAAAGGAGGACAAACGAATGGCGAAAGCAAAAGTAAAAACGACAGTCGAAGCACCGACCGTGAACGCGGTGGTCGAGGATTTCAATACGAACGGAAGCGGATCCGAGTTCCGGCTTCTGCCGATTGATCGACTCTTTCCATCGCTGACAAATCCGCGCAAACGGTTTCCTGATGCATCGATCGAAGAGCTCGCCGGATCGATCCGCGAAAAGGGGATCCTCGAGCCGCTGATAGTTCGCGGGCCGCAGACGGCCGAGGACAGAAAATTAGGACCGATCGAAGCCTTTGAGATCGTTTGCGGTGAACGCCGGTACCGGGCGGCGAAAACTGCCGGGCTTGGAATCGTGCCCTGCCTGGTCAGGGTGTTGACCGATGAGGAAGTACTCGACATCCAGATCCACGAGAACCTTCACCGCGAGGACGTCCATCCGATGGACGAAGCCCTAGGCTACAAGTTTCTGATGGAAAAGATCGGGTGCGAGGTCGCTGAGGTTGCGGCACGGGTCGGGAAATCCGAGGCTTACGTCCTTGGCCGGCTGAAATTGAACGCGCTTATCCCGGAGGTCCAAAAGGATCTCGAGGACGGACTGCTGCCGGTTGGCCATGCCCTTGAAATCGCGAAATTCGCCCCGGACTCGCAGTTGAAGCTTTTGAACGAAGGAGCCTTCGAAACCGACGATAAATGGGACGGCAAGGCCGGGGAATGGATATACAAACCGATAAAGTCAAAACCGAAGATCCTGGCCGACTTCCGCGAGTGGATCGCCGAGAAGATCCTTTGGCGGCTCGCCAAGGCTCCCTTCGACCGAAAGGCGACGAACCTTCGGCCGGACGGACTCGCTTGTGTTGCCTGCCCGAACCGAACCGGGGCGAACGCCCTCCTTTTCGATAAGGGCACCGGAAACAACGATTCATGCCTCGACCCGGCCTGCTGGAATAACAAAGCGACGGCCCACGTTAAGATCACGCGCGAACGCCTGGCTCACGAAGCCTCAGTAAGCATCGACGAGATCCCGCTGATCGACACGGGTTCTTACAGCGGCCGCGACGGCGCATTGGGCTACGATAACTACGTCCTGATCGTAAAGGGGAAGGTCGAGTCATGGAATACCAAACTCTCGAACAAGCCCTGCGACAAATCGATCACCACGGTCGACGTTTCCCGCGACCAGTACGGCAAACTCGCAACGGTCTGCCTTCGCGAGACGAAATGCAAGGTTCATTTCGGTAAAGGCGGGTCAGCAACCGCGAGGAGTGCGGGCAAGAACGATGCAATAGCCGAAGCCGCCGAAAAGATCAAGAAACTCGAACGGAAGGAAGAACTGTTTGATATCGCGGTCGGTGAACGAGTCCGGCACCGCGTTATGCGGTTGGCCGCGGATCATTTCGCAAAGAACGCTGAACTCGGACCGGATCTTGATAACATCCTGCCAGAACTGCTTGCCAAGCTGTGGCTGACCGCTACCGGCGGAATAGATGGAGCAACCCGCGGCCACCTAGTCGCACCGATCATGGCGGCCGCTACCGACTCAGAAGATGGGTTTGGCAACTTCGGCTATGAACAGCCGACGGTCGCAGATAATTTTCGGAAGCGGCTTTCAGAAGCACATCAGTATCGAATGCTCTTCCTTTTCGTTCACGGAAACACGGGGGCGATGTATTACGACGGGTACTCCTCACAATCGGGCGTCCGGAAGATCGCCGAGGAATACGGCATCGATTACACGATGCTCGATGCCCAGGTCCGCGTTGAGGTCGCTCAGGAAAAGGCGAAGAAGCACCTTAAACTTTTCAAGGCATATCTCGCCATGGTCGAGGCCGGCAAGAAGAACGCGAAGATCCCGCGGCCGTATGCACCGAGCTACAAGGCCCCGGCATAGGCAAGGAGGATCGACCGAATGAGCAATTGCAAGAAATGCGGTGCCGAGATCATTTGGGCTCGGCGAGCTGAGAAGCAGATCGACGGCAGCGTCCGGATCGTTCCCGGGGCGAGGGCGAACCCGATCGATGCTCGGCGTTTCACGGACGGAAACCTCGTCCTGGATTCCGAGCGTGGGATCTATCGGTTCGCCACCGGGAACGAGCAGGAAATGGCCGAACACGGCGGTAAGCGGCTCTGGAAGTCGCATTTTGCTGTTTGCCCGGGCGCGGATGATTTCCGCCGAAACGGCAAGGCCCAACCCCTATGAAACACTCGATGTTTGCACAGATCCCGACCTCGATGATCTGCCGGTTTGGCGAGCTGACCAAGCGGGAGATCATCGTCGTCGCCTTCCTGTTCGCTTCGCGAAACCGAAGGACGGGTTTGTGCAATCCTACGCAGCGGTCGATTTCTGAGGCGACCGGGATTGCTCCATCGCACGTGTCAGTTGCGGTTCGTGGGTTAATCGAGAAGGGGTGGATATCGGATGCCGGGCCGGACGGATTCGAGGTGTTGGAAGCACCGGCAGAAGTTACTGATTCGGTAACTTTACCAGGCTTGGAAAGTTACCAAATCGGTAATTCCGAAGTTACTGAATCGGTAACTACTGAGGCCCCGGATGTTACCAAATCGGTAAGTGAAGTTACCGAATCGGTAACCCAAAGTTACCAAATCGGTAACTCGCTTATTAAGGATTCTGAACACAAGGTTGAACACAAGATTAACAGAGAGAGAGATAGCCGCTCTCGCTCTGCCGATTTCGGTCCGCCGATCGGACCGACGCTCAAGGCAAATCATCCGGCACTCGTCGCTGTCCGCTCGCTCACCGGCCATCAGCCGGACCGGGCGACGTGGGATGGGATCATCGACGTGCTCGGCGAGGACCCCGACCTTGGGTTTCTCTCGAAATGCTACACCGATTGGGTCATGCGGGGCTTTCGGAAACAGAACTATGGCTGGATAACGGATTGGTATGCGAATGGAAAACGGAAGAGATCGAATGCGAATAGTAAAAGCGACGGATCAGGCGGCCGCAGCCGCGGCGGAAAGTCCCTTGCCGATATCGGCATCCGGGACTAGCTGCGAACGGTGCCATGGGTCCGGAATGGAGGTCGTCCCCGGCCGCGGCGCCAGAGCTTGCGAGTGCCTTACGAGCTCGATCCGGCAATATTTGCTCGGCCGGATCCCGGAACGCTTTGCTGGGTGCAGCCTCGCGGCGTTCGAGCCGGATGCCCGCCGGCACCCGATGCAGGCGGAGATTCTCGAGGCTCTCAGGGCGAATCCCGGTGCAAACTATTTCCTCTCCGGCTCCTTTGGGACCGGCAAGACGCAGTTTCTCTGGATGCTCTATCGGCAAGCGGTCGAGGGACGGGAACGGCATCCGTTGGCGTACACGCTGATCGGTCTGCTGAACGAGTACCGGTCGGCGTTTGACACTGCGGAACGGCGAACGGAGCCAGCCAGGCCGAAGCTGACCGCCGATGTGCTGCGGAATGCGAGTACCAAATATGCGGTATTTCTCGACGATATCGACAAGGCCAGGCCGACCGAGTACGTCGCCGAGCAAGTGTTCGACCTCCTCGACGCGATCTATGCCCACGGCCACCAGCTCGTCGTGACGACGAACCTCCCGGCCGTGGAACTGATCGACCACTTCGAGCGTGCTGACGAGCGGTACGGCGGGGCGATCGTCCGACGACTTCTTACAAACTCGACCAAGTTCGAAATGTTCTGATCTATGCCCGAGACCTGGAGAGAAAGAGCCCTAAAGCTGATCGATGAGGAATACAACGACCTCAGCCGGCGGCACCCGGACCATTCGCCGGCCGAGATCTGCGCAATGATGAGCCGCGACTGCCCGTTTCGGACCAACGACGCATACGCCCGGGGCGAGTGGAGCAAGGCTTTCGGCGATTACCGGATCGCCCGAACACGGCCGGACCTCGTCGAACGCTTCAAACTTGACGGACCGCTATTCTGAACACGTGGAAAAAGAGACGCGAACGATCAAACCTTTTCGCTGCCGGCGATGCGGATCGACCGAGGCCTATACCGACGGCGAGACGCTATTTTTTGCCGGGCGGCCGCTTCCGTTCGAGCCGCTCGAGGTGAGGTTTGCGTGCCGCCAATGCGGCCGGAACGTCCGGTGGATATCAACGACGCAGGAAAGAAAATTGACCGACCGCAGGCGTTTGTAGTATTTTTTGGCTAACAATTCTGGTCGCCGACCAATTAGCGTCGGTTCGGGGTAATTAACGGCTCCGAGTTATCGAGAGAACCTGCTCTCGAAGCTCGGGGCCGTTTTCATTTGGCGGAGAGAACGGTGACAAAAGCACAGGCACGAAAACTAGCAAAGCAGATATTCGACCGGTTCGATAAGCAGATAGTCGAGGCGACGAACGGGACCGTGATCGATCCCGCGTTCATCGCCGGCCTTATCGCGAATGAGGCCGGAAAGGACAGGGCAGGGAATATCAACCGTTCGGCGACCCGGTTCGAGCCACACGTGTTCGCCGCGCTCAAGGCCGTGCGTGACGGCCGACGAACCAGCTACAGCGGGATCCGCAGATCCGATGTTGCTGACGCCTCGGACAAAGCACTTCGAGCCCTCGCGACGTCGTATGAGGCGACGCAGATCATGGGCTGGCACGTGGTCAAGAATCTCCGTTGCACGATCGCTGACCTTCGTAACCCGGACAAACACTTTTTTTACACGGTAAAGCTCCTGCAGCTCAACGGCTATACGAAGAGGCTCGACGAGAATCAGATGGACCGTGAAATGCGGCAATGGAACACGGGCCGTGAGGACGGGAAAACGTATCACGCGAACTACGTTCCGAACGCTCGGCTGATCCGTGCCGCCTACCGCGAGCTCGAAGCGGGCCGCGTTTCGCGAACGGTAGAGGAACGGACAACGGCCCCGGCCGAACCTATTCCGCCGTCTCCACCAGCGATCGCCGAACCCGCCGAGGTGCCGGCCCCCGAACCGTACCAGGGCGTCGGATTTTGGGCCGTCATCAAGCGGGACCTTGTCGCCGCGACGGGCGGAAACCTGACGTTCGCGAGCCTGGCCGAATATGCGCAGCAGGCGAGCGGCTGGCCCGAGTGGGTCGTCGGCATCGTTACGAAGATCGCCGTCGGGATCCTGATCGCGACGATCGGATATTTCGTCTTCCGGGTGATCCACTTCGCGGTGGATTCATGGAAGAAGAACAAGAAGGTGAGCTACGAGGTCGAAACCCGGTCGGCCGCCGACAGACGCGATATCGAGTGGGTTACCGGGGAGGACGCGGCATGATGCTGATCGCTACGTTTCTCGCGAACCTTTTCGGCGTCGAGTATGCCTCGGCGGCTAGGTGGCTTCGCCGAGGAGTTCGGATCGGCGCCGTCGTTCTCGCGGTTCTGGTCCTGCTCTTTGTCGTCTTGCAGATCCGCTCGTGTTTCTCAAGGCCGCCGAAGCTCGACGAGCGACAGATCCAGCGGGCCGAGGAAGCGATCAAGGCCGGGAACGACCGGGAGCTCCGCGAGATCCTCGTCGAATCGGACACGGCCGAGGCTCGAGCGGTCCAGGGCGCCGCGAATGCAAAGGCAGACAGGATAAATGCGGTTTATGAATCGCGGAAAAAGTGGGAAAACGCCAGCCGCGAGGAGCTGCAGGCGGAGTTCGATCGGAGGAGAAATCAATGAGGATCTACGGATATACGCTACTCGTATATTTGCTGTTTTCAGTGGCCGCGTTCGGGCAGCAATCGCCGGGGCCGGAGTGCCCGCCGGACCGCGTGTGCATCACGGTCGAGGACGCTCGGAAGGCCCTGATCGATGCCGACACGGTAGCAGCCCAGGCAAAGGAACTCGAGGCCAGGGATGCGACGATCGAGGAACTCCGCGGCGAGATCGGCCGGCTAAGGATCGAACTCGCGAAGACCGTGGGCGACAAGACCGGCGCCGAGCAAATGATCGTCCGGCTTTCGGCAATGGTCGACCTCCTTCTCAAATCGACAAAGAAGAAGTGCCTGCCTTTTAGCGTTTGCATCAACTGACATCGATGGACGGAATAACGGGAACCCAGGCGGTGATTGCCGCGATCGTGAGCATACTTTCGCTCGTCGGCGTCGGAAAGATCATAGAGCTGTTCTTGACGCGGTTGTGGTCCGGCCGCGACCGGCGAACGGCGGCACACGAAACAAATGAAGGAAAAATGATCGATGCGGACCAACTCGCTCTCAAGATCCTTCACGAGGACCTGCGGGAATTAAAAGCCCGGGTCGATCAGCTATCGACGGACCTGGCCGCTGTCCGGGACGAACGGGCACAGCTCCAGGCGGAGAACACGATCCTGCGAAACACGGAAAAGCTACTCAAGGAGCGGGTCGATAAGCAGAGCAGGCGGATCGACAAACTCGAAACGGATCTCGAGGACACGAAGACGCTGCTCAACGAGGCGAAGTTCGCGATCAGCTCTCGCGACAAGGAGCTAACGACGCTCCGCAGCGAACTGAACCTGACGACGCGGGATCTGCTCGATCTCAAAAGGCAGTACACCGAGCTTGAGGCGGCGACGGCGGTGCACAACTCCGGAGGTTAGAAAAATGGCAAAGGCTCCAACATATCGAAACCGCATCGTCGGCCACGGTGAAAAAACGGCCTCGGAATTCCAGGCGAACCCACTGAACTGGCGGAAGCACCCGGAGCCGCAGCAGCAGGCGATCTGGGAACTACTGCGAACGGTTGGGTGGGTGACCGGCGTCATCGAGAACGTCAGGACCGGGAACCTGATCGACGGGCACCTCCGAATCGAGGAAGCCCTGGCGTCAACGCCGGAAGAGAAGATCCCGTACACGCAGGTCGACCTCTCCGAAGAGGAGGAACGAAAGATCCTGCTTCTTCTCGACCCGGTCGGATCAATGGCAACGGCCGATGAAGAGCTGATCCAGGAGCTAATCGCCATCGTTGGCTTGCAGGAGGACACGCTTCTCGACGCCCTGACGGCCTTTACCGATACCGGAATAAAGGCAGAGGACCTCGGGGAATCGTTCGAACTCCCGGCCGGGGATCGCGAACCGTTCCAGCAGCTGACGTTCACGGTGACGGACGAACAAGCTGAAACTCTGAAGGCGGCACTCGAAAAGGCGAAAAAGGCCGGGCCATTCGTGGACACGGGGAACGAGAACAGCAACGGGAACGCGCTAGCGCGGATCGCGGAAGCCTATGTCTAAGGTCAAGGACATCGTTATCAAGCTCGTGCCGGCGGCGACGGCCAATGCGTTCGTCCGCCGATATCACTACTCCGGGAAGGTGGTGAACAATTCCCGACTGCACTTCGGAGCCTTTCTCGGAGACAGGCTCCACGGCGTCATGTCCTTTGGCTCGCCGCTCGATAAGCGCAAGGTCCTCGGGCTCGTTAAGGGAACGCTCTGGAACGAAATGCTCGAACTGAACCGGATGGCATTCGACGATGCCCTGCCGAAGAACAGCGAATCACGCTCGCTATCCGTCGCCCTGCGGATGATCCGGAAAAACGCCCCGCACATAAAGTGGGTGATCTCGTTCGCGGACGGGATGCAATGCGGCGACGGCACGATCTACCGGGCGAGTGGTTTTCTGCTGACCGGATTTTCGTCGGCGTCTATGTACGAGCTCCCGGAAGATCTCGCAAAGATCAACGGCGGCCCTATCGCCCACCGACTCTCGCTCCAGTGCAAAACATCGACGCTCTCACGCGAGATAATGCGCCGGACGAAGGGCAAGAACCTCACGAATTCGGAGTACTGCAATCTGCTCGGAATGAAGATCGTCCCGGGCTATATGCTCAGGTACATCTACTTCCTGCGGCCTGAGGAACGAGCTAATCTCACGGTCCCGATCCTTCCGTTCTCGGAGATCGAAAAACGCGGTGCCGGGATGTACCGCGGTGAAAAACGCGTGGCAAGCATAGATGGCGATGCGGCCGGCTTCCAGCCGGAGGAGAGCGGTTCGAGCCCGACTGCCACGCTCCAATAAAACTTGTCAAACAATAGGAGGTTGTCAGCAATGGTTGCCGGTGACGGCACAAAAAAGCGAGGAAAGCGACGATCGCCGCAAACGACAGCAAGGGTGATCGACCGCGGTTCGCGGATCCTTGAACTTAGAAAGAACGGTGCATCGCTGCGGGCCATTTCGGCCGCCTTGAAGAAGGAGGCCGAGGCGAAGGGCGAATCGGACCGGGGTTATAGCTACGAGCAGGTCCGAAAGGACTACAACGCGATCATCGACCTTCGGATCGAGGAACAGCAGGAAACGCTCGAAGAGATCCGTGCGATCTCGGCCGAGCGGCTCGAAGAGGTCCTTTTGCACTACATGCCTTACGTCCGGCTGAAGGTGGACGGTCTTACTCCGCGAAACGAGGTCGAACTGAAAAAGAAGGCCGGGGACACGGTGATCAAGGCGGTGAAGGAGCTGGCCGAGCTGTACGGGGCGAAGCGTCCGCAGAAGCTCGAGGTTACGGGCGAGGACGGCAAACCGCTGAACGTCGTGACGCAGGTGATCGTCGAGTTTACGAACGAGACCGGGGAGGACCGCGAATGAAGGGCCGAACGGAGTTCACGATGTGCCGGCGAAAGAAGCGGTACACGATCCGGCAGGCCCATCGCGTAGCCGGCCATTTGAACGAACGGCAGAAGAAGCGGGTCCACAGTTACCGCTGCCCGGTTTGCGGGCATTATCACGTTGGCGGATACGGAAAGAATGACCGTGAGCGCACAGATCCCGAAGATCAAACTGCCGCGTAAATTCGGCACGGTTTGGAACTCGCTTCGCCCGTATCAGATCTGGTACGGCGGCCGCGGTTCGGCAAAATCGTGGACGAAGGCAACGCAGTTCCTGCTCAAGGCACAGTCGCAGCGGTATTTCCGGGGCGTTTTTGCTCGCGACACGCAGAAGAACGTCCGGGCCTCGCAGTTCCAGCTTTTTAAGGACCTCGTCCGGCGCTTCCCGTGCTTTCACAATCAATTCACATTCCAAGAATCCGGGATGCGGATCACGTGCCGGGCGACGGGCAACTACATGATGGGTGGTTCGTTCGAGCAACCCGACACGCTTCGCTCGGTCCCGGACCCGACCGACTTCTGGGCCGAGGAGCCGATCACGCGGGAATCGCAGATAAACCGTCAGGACTTCCTCGATATCGTCGGCTCGCTGCGAAACCCCGAGGGGGTGCAGACGCAGTTTCATTTCACGTTCAACCCGATCTCGATGCAAACGTGGATCTACGAGGATTTCTTTCTCAAGAACCTCTACGACTGCGAAAAGCTCTTTATCAACTATTGGGAGAACCCGTACCGCCCGCAATCGACGATCGACTTCCTCGAGTCGCTGAAGATCATCGACCCGAAGCG
>ERZ761578.16-NODE-16-length-45624-cov-7.347583_pt1 | contig 45624 bp, 94 predicted proteins | sample MGYA00512170_ERZ761578 | MGnify/ENA primary metagenome ERZ761578 (study PRJEB28899, sample SAMN03785562) | bioreactor sludge metagenome | biome: EBPR Sludge; feature: EBPR Bioreactor; material: 0.22µm filtered reactor supernatant | place: Saint Lucia: Queensland... | reverse complement strand
TGGCAATCCTCTGATCACCAGACCTAAACTCTAATAGCATTGGATATTTATAAAAATTAAACCCTTCGTCCATCGATTTCCGCGTAACTACCATCTAATTTGATGATTTTAAGAACAGGCTCACGGGTCATTTTCTTATCATTCACATCCCACTCTGTCATTTTAACACGACCATTTTCATCAAGTTCATACACTTCAGCTTCTTGGGTTTCTGTGTTGTAAGTCCTAATTGGCAATTCGATCAACACTCCATCTTTGTCATAAACCTTAGTTTTCTGTCCTGTTAGGGTATTTGCACTGATAATCATCCTGCACCTTCTTTTACAGTATCGAGAAATTTACGAATATATCGCATGAATAATAAGCCCTTGTCTTCATTAAGGAATGTTGCATTTCCAATGTCATCGATGGGCACTGGAAACACAAGTCCAGTTTCTGTTTTGTAAAACAATTGATTATCGCGATAGTATTGGAATGTAACCTTGCCTTGTACATGATCTTTTAATGTCATTTTCTAATTCTCCCAGTTTTATTAATTAAATTACTTTTCAGATTAATTTTTTCATCGATAACATCGACCATAGATTCATGGAAAGTTCCATCAAGCTTACCGCTACCAAACCAATCCCATTCAATGCCATAACCAACAACAATTGTCAATTTATCATCACTGTCGTAATAATGAGTTTCAATTCGATCTGTCACTCTACCTTCAATACCCTTAGGCATGGTAACTTTTTTCAGCTCGCCATTTTCCAATCTAGTAAAATAAGGAATGTTTTTATTTAATCTCGCTCTCATTTTAATCTCGTAAGTTTCCTAGTTCTTACATACGCATTGATTGATTGTTGATTTTTAAAACTGTAAGAAAAACTGTATTCTTTTCTACCCATGCGACTAGAAATAACCACATCAAATGGGTGACAACCACAAGGGTTTTGGTGGAATTCACGCAATCCACCCCACTGATCAACATAATAATAAATCTTTCTTTTATCTTCCATATCTACTCCGTGTAAATCCAAGGACATCCGTCCTCTTTATAGCCCTCTGAATCTTCAGTGTCATCCCAATACATACTGGGTGGCTCTTCGTTAGAAAATACTGTCTTCGTAACTGTCATCCCATGGGTCGTAGATGTATTCGTCTTCTTCCTGATACTGCGATTCGAAATAGACTTGGACTGACTCTGGGACTTTCGGTGTTTTCTTCGTGATTGTTTTGCCACCAATCTTCCTTTTCTTAGTCGACTTTTTCTTCTTTTTGATCTTCTTTTTTAGTGTCATTTTGTTCCTCTGGGTTAAATTCATTATTGGTATATTCACCAATCTCTACATCCATCCATTTATACTCGGTTGTTACAGTATCGTAGGTATAGCCCGGATGAAATTCTTTAGTCGTGATCACTTGTCTGGTGTGCAACTGTTGAAGAAATTGATAAGTTTTGAACATATACATAGGATGTGTTACTATATTGACTCTCAACTTTAAAGTCGGTTGCCAATCACCCGTTGTTATCGTTTCTGTCTGGCTCATTCTTCGCTCCTGGTTTTTCACATCTCACCCAGCCTTCAGATTCCCATTCTTTGACTGTTTTGTCAAGATCGTGGGAGTGGAGTCTAAAACTACCTCGACCAAGCATGTTATGGTTTTCATCGTATTCATTACCCCAAGTTTCGATTGCACTAAAACCTGTGGTTACTTCTGTTCTTTCATTGTTTAAACCAATTTCTGTGTATGTATACTCTTGCGCATGACCAATAGCGTGAAGTCCAACGATTTGTTTAGTGCCATCAGCAAGAGTTGTTGTCAGATAAATATCCTTACTATCCCATTCTTCACCAAGTGTGATAGTTGGGTCTTTTGCTGCAATTTGCTTACGGTATTCCAAGAATTCGGCTTTTAATCGTTCTTCTTCCTCACGCTCTGCCCACGTTGGTTCTTGTGGAAACAGTTGAATTTGCTCAAGTTTTTGGACATTAAGATATGCGTCATAATCACCAGTCCAATCACTGACTGTATGTTCAACTTCCATTGTCGCCAAATAAATTCCGGGTGGATTTTCTTTCAAATCCGTATCAATTTCACCATGACAATCCCTCAACATATCATGCAAACCATCGTGCTCTTCATCATTTGGAAAGCCATCAAGAAATGAGATTTTACCAGTAATATCTACCGATACAGTAAGTTTTTTCACACAAACCTCCATGAAATTTGTCGAATTCCTTTTAGATTACCTCGACTAAATACACACGCATGATCATTTCGTAAACACCAACAATACAAACTTCCTGTGCAATGGGTCACTATACCGATAAAATCCATCCATTCTTTAGAGTGTATAAGTTGATATTCAAAAGCAACAACCATTCCTGGCTTTAGATCAGACCTTGTCACTTACCCATTCCTGTCTTAATAGTTGGAAGCAATACCAAAACCCACAACAATGTCCATGGCGTCCAGTTATGCACTTCGATTAGATAGGCAATTCCACCAAACATAATGATAACGAAAGTTAATACAACTAAAGCTAGTAAAACATCCCAAAAATTGGTACTCATTTGGTCTTTTCCCCTTGGATGATGCTATGTCCATACTGTAAATAATATAGATAATCGCCCAACCAAAAACTACCTAGCTGAAGTAAAACGTAAAATACGACTTTCATTAATGTGTTCATCTATTCCTCACTTAATTTTTCTATCTTATATTTTTGGGTCGCATTTGGAATTGGTTTTCTAGTGTATTTAATGCGCTCATCTTGATTATAATGCGGTGACATAGTCATTGGGCATTTACCACCGCATTGAGACCAATCGTCTCCAGACTGGAATTTGCACTTAGGGCAAGTAATTAGATTATCTGGTTTACTTTTTATTTTCACTATTCCTTCCAACTATCAACAAATTCGTTGATATAACCAAAGGAAGAAAAATTAAGAAAGGTATTGAATGAAAAACCCGTGTATTCGTCGTTATAAGAACTGCCATTATTTTCAAAGCTGATTCGATAGCTAGATACGTCTGGAGTTCTTAAATCAAACATATTGATGCAGTTGGCATGGTGATTATAAATCACAAACATCGTGTGACCTTTTTTCATAGCCCTGTTAATATGCTTTAACATCACGAGATTTTTAGATAGAATTTCTTGTTGTCTTTTATTCATACTTACCTCATCTGTATATTACCACGTTTATGGCCCTTTCTGACAAAAGTTTTTACATGATCACTGTCATAAGCCCACACTTCAGTCTCGCTTACAAGTTTAATGTGCAAACGACGTGGTGTACGTTTTATTACCTTGCCATTTCCATACCAAGTATCGTGAACTTTTGTTCCAACCTTATAACCACGAAATGCTTTAGCTATTTTCATCTTCTTCATCACCTTGATAATCCTCAAAAGGGTCATCATCAAAAGCTAGTGGTGCTGGATCGGCTTCAAATTCTGCCCAGGCTCGTTCAGCGTCATACCCACCCATTTCTTCTGTAATTTCAGTAAGTTCTTGCAAAGCTTTTAGTTGTTCGTATTTCTCTACAACTGGACATTTAATTTTATCTTTGTGACCTTTTTCTATACAATCGTCATTAACACAAGCACCTTCATGATCAACCTGAATTGGACCACAACCTTCGCACAATACATTGGCATAGAGTTGATTCTTCGTGTCTTCTTCTGTAGAGATACCGGCCATTTCTCTGAAATCCTCACCAAATATATTCTCTGAACATTGTTTGCAGAAATCAGCCATTTTCTTCTTCCTTCTTTGTTTCACTGCGTTTTGCTACTGCGTCTCTAATTTGCAGTTCAATCATTTTTTCCATTCGCCAATCAAAACTATTACCATTAGGAACAGTTATTCTGGTTATGCCATCGAAATATTGAGCGTGTTTGGTATGGCGTTTTAGATAAAACCCATTTGATTCCAATAGCTTAATTATTTGATTTCTTTTGTTTGCCATGTTTCTTCTCCTGCTTTTCTATATTTTTTTATCCAATTGTTGTTTAAAATATTTTTATGATATTCACAATGAAACATATATTTAGAATCATCCCTTTCTTTACCATCAATCACGTATTCATAAAGTTCAATCTTACCAACACAACAATTAAATGTTGTTTGTGCTATACCATGGACAGAATAATGTGGTTGATATCCACATTCTATATCTATTGTTAGATAAACCCTATCACCATCAATAAGCATCAGTAAACTCCCTCAACAACCTCATCACCAGAACCAGACAAATAAAAAGATAGATGTTTGTGTAAGTGGAACGCACAAAAATACAATATTTGTGTGATCGGTGGACTCATACTATTAAATGTAACCTCCACAGCATGAATCTGTCCACAACATTCTCGTTTTATTGCTTCTCTTTGGCTATTTTCAACACCCCAATAATAGGATATACACTCTACTTTGAAATATTTTCTTATGTCTTGCATCAATAAACCTTTACTTCCATATACGCACCATTTTCTCGCAAAGATTCTGCATATTTATAACCATGATATTCACAAAGAAATTCATGTTTGGTGTGTTCTCTAATCGTCATTTGAACACAAATAATCGACCCACGACACTGTTTAGCCAACAAATCATTAAGTCGATCGTCTTGCTGACCCCATGTAGGAGCGCAGCATTTGTCTTTAAAATAAATTCGTTGGTCTTGACCCATTACTTCACAACTTTGGTTAAGTTTTTCTCAACTGTGAATCGAACACTTCTAGAAAAAAGCTTTCTAGCAGTCATAATAGCTCTAGCTTTATTGGGTGCTGTAACGGTCATTCTAATCATAGTTGGCTTGCGACCGTCATTGAATGGTATTTCTCCATACACTTCGAATTCAAAGTGACCTTCTGGAAGTAATTCGCCATCAGTTGTAAATCTATTAAATTTTTTGCCTCTAACCGCCATTAGTTTCATTTTTAGACTCCTCGTCAATGATTAAATTTAACCCAAGTTTTACTAGAACCAAGGTTGCAAAAATATTTAATGCAAAAGACGTGTAAGCTAAAAGTGGTTTATTTGCGAATTGAAGGATGATTTGGCATAGAATAATGGAATTTAGGAATACACCTGTCGAAGAAGTTAACACTAGGAAGCCAATCATTAATTTAATCATGGCGCTACCGGTGGAATGTCTGATGGGTTTAAACCGTTAATAATATCTGCAATTTGATCGAGATAATCAGCAATACATTGATTATAGCCTGCATCGCGAATAGATTTGTCAGGATAGTCAGTTTCGTTCCAAATACGCTTACATTCGTCTGTAAATGCATCTGGCAACTGTATCGTAATGATATGAGTGATTGTCACGTTGACTTGGTTGGTGCAATCGCCTGTTTTAGGGTCTTTGAAACACTGCTCAACCTTTTGTGGAACTTCAACTTTGTTGCCACAACCAGTCAATGCCAGTAATATTGCTAAAAATATGTATTTCATGTTGTCGCCTGTTCTGAGCTATCTAGCTCATAAGACAATTTACTCACTGGCGCTTTCAATGTCAACTGTTTTCCGTAAAAAACACCCATGATCTCATCACCTGGTTCTTTAATGGTGAAATTAGAGAGGAATGCATTCAGTGTCTTCTTATCAATGAAAGTATCGGTATGGAAATTAGCATTCTGGAAATATGTGACAAAATATTTATTACCCTTTCCCATTGACTGCCTCTTCTAGATCTTTTTGATCTTCTGCAATTCGACCTCTAGCTTCCCATTCATGCATGACATTCTTAGATAACCAGAATTCACGGTATGAGTCACGTTGATATTGTAACTGATTAATTGTCTTTTGCATTTTACTAAGCTTTGAAATACCCATCAATTGTCTGCCACTTTCTGTCACACAAAACATTGAGTTTCCACCAAACTCACCAGAAAAGAATGGCCCTGACATCAAACCCATATCGATCAATGCCTGAATATCATCAGTCATATCAGATACATATCTATTTCTGTATCCTGGGTTTTTAGAATCAGCACCCACTGTGTGTCTAAGGATTTCGATTTGTTTTGCTGTGATCATATAACCTCACTTGACTTTAACTTGCTTAACCACCTCAGTAACCGTCAATGTATAAACTGAGCCAATTACAACTTTCAAATTGCTAACGAAATACAAAGCTTTTTGCTCATCCATTCCATCAGTCTTTTTATCAAGCCATGCCTGAAACTCTTCTTGGTATTTAAACACTTCATGAGTCATTCCACCAGATTCATAATCTTGCCATTCAGAAAACACATGAATTTGATCACCATAGCGTAAATGCATAAAAACTCCTAATCGTTAATACAGATCATTCTAGAATCATGATCAATTGAAAGTTGTTCTTTAGCTGGCACAATAGAAAACGAATCGAAACTCACCTGATAATCATCTGGTACATTCTTGAGAGCTTCTTTTAGATCACCAACAGTGAGATCTTCACCATATTGATCAATAATTCCTACAGTATTAAAAGGTCTTTCTTTTGCCATACAATCCTCTAATGCAATGTTTCTGCCACTTCAACAGTTTCCCACAAAATCTCGCGTGACATTTGCCATGGAATACTAGCCATTAGTTTGTGTTTTTCCTCGAACGTAAAAAGGTCACCGATATTGTGACCTTGCATTTGTGTTAATAACCTATACAGTCGTTTGGATTTCATAATATACCTTCCAATAAGTTTTACCGTTCCAATGATAATCCACTTCAAACCATGTGCCATTGTGATGTTCGTACATTATTTGTATACCTCATCAATTACACGTTTAAATGTCACTGTTACTTCAGGCGAATATTTCTTGATCTTCTTCAATACCTTTTTGATTGTCGTTGATTTAAGATCTGTCAATTGTACCGTGATCACTGCCCAGTCAGAACTATCCCATGCATCTGAATAACCACCAACGATACCATCGGTTAAACCCTTGGTAAGTTTTTTTACCTCTGCGATTGTTTTTTCTGTATGAGATTCTGAATATGTGCTAATCAAGCCTAGCTTAATATATGGGTTTTTAGCTCTATAATAAAATTCAGAATGACCTTCGCTAATTACCTCTGCGTTTTTAAATCCCATCAAAGATTTAAGCAAATCATTTTTGCGATCTTCGCCTCTAATTAACTCTCTCATTTTTTCTATATTTGTCATAAAATCTCCATACTTACAATTGTTGGCTTTTAATCGTGGTCTATACGAAATGGTTTTTGTTCTTTAGCCAAATCATATAAATGATCCATGACTACATCCTTAATATCAATTGCTAAAGTTCCTGGCTCTAACCTTACCAAGGTTTTTAATTCAAAACTTTTACCACTTCCACCCTGATAGTTGTCCGAATGAAAATCGATATATTTTACAAGTACATTCATATTATCCCTCTTTGTCTAATCCTAACATTGCTCTAAAAGTCTCAGCGTCTAAGTCGCCTTCTTCCATACGAGTAATCTGGCAGATAATCACCAAAATGTCAATAGCGTAATCAGGATTGACGATACCAGATAACGTTCTGATGGTATGTATCGCCGTAATTTCTTTGTTTAAATACTTTTCTAATAGTTCTTTCATTACACACTCAACTTGTGTAACTTAGCGATTTGTTTAGCTCTTTCGACAAATTGATCAGCCTTTTCATCGTATTCTTTGGCTTTCTTTTGTTTCTTTAATGCAAGCTTAGCCAACTCATGGCGCTCATTTGATGCCAAACGTCTATACATTTCTTTTTGTTCCAAAAGATAAGCTAAATACTCTTTTGGTGACAATTCTTTTTCTTGATATGTTCTGACCTTATATGCTTTTTCTTTCATTCTTTCTCCCATTCATATTTCGTAAATGTCATTTCATGTGATGTTGCTGGCCCATCAGAAGTTGGAATATTTACCGTTTCCTTGGTTTCAACTGCTGGTGGTTTCATCCCAGCTTTTTCAAGCTTAGCAAGGATTTCTTTTGCTGTTGTTTGGGGAAATGAATCTGAAAACATACCAGTGACTTGGACTACAATTTGTAGTTCGTCTGAGATAATCTTTAACGCTTCACTTCTTTTCATATTTTTCCTTACGTTTTTGAGCTGCTTCTAATCGTCGTTGCAAAGCCGCTACCACTTTGGGGTCTTTATCAAAATCCTCTTCCCATTGATTCATGGTGTATCCATCGTAATAAACTTGCATAATAGCTTGTTGATGGTCTGACGGAAGTGATGGTGGTTTCATACCAAGTTTTTCAACCATGTTTAATATGTTGGCAGCTGTAGTCTCTGGACTTTCTTTCTTTTGATCTTTAAACTGAATATCACCCAAGACAATTAGTGTGGCAATCTTGAGAATCATTGTTTCGCGTTTCATTCCTTATCCACCCTCTCAAATTGCCTAGCAATCGCCCTATTAAGTTTTTGATCAGCTTCTTTGTTCTTTTGCTGCTCAAGTGTATAGTCAACAGCCAAGATAAAACTTGCTAACATAAACGTTGCAAAGTTAAAACCACTATTTTCTGACTCAAATAAAGTTCTAAATAAGGCTGCAGCACCGAATCCTGCCACAAACCATCTAAAAAAATATCTCATAAATCCTCCTAGTAATAACACCTTGATACATTAGACCATTGATCATTCCAATAATACTCGTAATCTTGCCAGTGCTTATCACACAATAGCACATCTCTGTTTGGATCGTCAATTGTGTTTTTCTCACCACTATAATCATAAGCTGTCATTGCATTTCGCCATTTGACACAACCTTCGCAATCTGAAGGATGCGCTAATTGTTCAGCACCAGCACTATATTCACACTTAAATGCTAAAAAATGCCTAGTCTTTTCCATTTGTCCTTGCTTGTTGACGCTTTTCCATCATTTCAGAAACTTGCATCTTTTGTTCTATAGTTAGCAAGCCATGAGCCAACGTGAACATTTCGGAGATATTAGCTAATTTCTCGCGTGTTGATTCTAGGTCTTGAGCAAAGGTTAAGATGATTTTATCACCTGTAAAGTTTACGCAAGGCTCGCCATACCTATAGCCAATCGCTGAACCATCATCTTCCATTCTATATTCGTACTTTTGGTCATCTGTTTTAACACTTAATCTACTCATAATACACCACATTCGTTCTAACGTAATAATCACCACGATCATAGAAGAATGAATTCTGTGAGTTGAAATACATTTCAGCTACCCATGGTTTGCCTGTTTCTTCTATCTTCTTCAAAGTTGCTGCCAAGATTACTGACTTGGCTATTTCTTCGCGTTTGCTATAGTCGTGATCATTTGGCATACGAGCTACAACCTCATCAATGATCTTCTTTTTATTCAACTTTTCCGTGTTTTTAATCTCATATGTCATTGGGCGTTCTGCTAATCCCATTAGACCTTTGGCTAGATCTTCGTGTGACATACGCAATTGAATGAATCGCGCTGATGATTTATCATCTCTCAGCTCAATAGATACCATACCATCAGAAGGATTGGAAATTGTGATTGTTCCTTTAACTTTACTGGTCATACTCTTCTACCTCCATTAGGGCTTCAAACTTGCCTGTACGCATAGCCTCAAGCCTAATCTCATGTTTTAGCTTTAATTGTACTACATTATAGATCGTAATACAAACGACAGTTATGGATACAGCGAATGGCCAATTGATTAGGTCCATTAAAACCAATCCGGTTTAGTGTTATACTTGTCCAGTAATTTACCCAACATCTTGAAAAATGCCACGTTGCGCTTTCTCATTTTATGTTGTCTTCGACTATAAAACATTTTATACAAAACTTGCTCATCTCCAGTGCTGTTCCAAGATGGTAGGCGCTTGTGTGTCCTTACAAATTTAATAATAGTCGTATGGTCATTAATCGTATCAAAGTCCCTTCTGGTAGGTACTTGTTTGACCTTTGCATGAAAAATAGGGTCGTAGCTCAGAACGAGCTTATTTGTGTAATTCTTCAAATTCCAACCCATTTTTGATTCCAATGGATTATCGGAATGAATACTTGGGTGTCGACCATACTGGGCAATAAAATCAAGAATTTCTGTCTTTTTAACCAAGACCTTAGTTGATGTTGTTTTGCGCTTAAATTTTGTTTTAATCGGTGGATATTTCATTACAGACCTCTCCTTTTATTATACGCTTCTGTGCAAGTTTTGCACTCATGTTCCCAGTCACCCATTCCACCAAGCTGGCCCTTGCCAAAGGTCAAGGTCTCTTCATCAACAAACATGGATACACGACATTGTTCGTCACCACAGATTGAGTTGTTGAATTCGTTTTCAATCTCAACCTTATTACGAAGCCCTGCAATTGTCAGTGCCAAACCATTTGTTGGCTCTATCACGAATGAATATAGCTGTCTACGTGTTGGGTCACCGTTCTTATAGCTGAATTCCACTTCACGAATCAATGCAATTGCTTGGTTAAGTTTCTGTAATCGTTCGTAATTTCTCATGTTACACCACTCGAATGTTTTTGATTCTTAAAGCCTGGTAACTATCGTAACTACGCATGGTGTTTACCAGTTCTGCACTGGTTTTAGGTTTACGATATCCACCACCACGCACTGTAAAACAAGAAGGTCTGAATGCAGAATTGGCTTCAATCCAAATATAAGAACTTTCATTGCCACTCAACACTCTAATGCGGTCGTATTCGCCACCCCATTCACGATCAATATCTTCAACAAATAATTGTAGTGTTTTGCCTTCATTCAATAACTTTAAGATCTTTTTGTATTTATCCATATACTACCTCTCGTTACTTCGTTTAAAACACCAGTTACAATAATCATACCAAAACCAGCCATTAGTTCTAGTTTCAACATGACCACGAACTTTACAATGTGGACACTGTTTACCAAGGAATAGGTTTTTAATTAGATTCTTCATAAACCTGACCACCTTCAATCTTAATTGTTTTGATCTTTCCACCACGTTTTAAGAACTCTTCAACCGTTTCTGTCTTAATTGGTTTTGGTGCTGGCTTGGCGAAATGTAGTCCTGTTGTGAATTTATCTTTCTTTTTCTTCTTCATTTGACAACCTCCGGTCTCCAAGTGCGACCATGCTTCTTGACCAACTGTTCTAGTTCATCGACAAAATCTGAATTGTTAAAACCTGTCACCATCATTGAAGACTCTTCAACTGTCTTATAACAGTCTTTACATTCACGAATAACAGAAAACAAATAGTGATCATACCCACCATTAGGCGTATCACCTGGCAACTCTTGAATCTCAAGTTTGGCATGAATATTTGGATGGATGCAAGTGTGCTTGGATTCGTGATCAACTACCGATTGTTCATTGTCAGACGCATAATCACACACGCTGCATTGATACCGTTTAACCAATACTGTTTTCACCTTACAACCTCATAGTTATCAGCCAAAAACTCAACTGCACCTTGTTTCTTACCAATGTAATAAGCAAAGTTTGTGTTGTTGAAATCTAATATCATATACTGGCCTTTAGTATAGCGTACTTCCACGTTACCTTTTTTAGTTCCAACGATTACGTGTTTGCCTTGAATGCGTGCTGTTGACAGATCAACATTAGCTATTTTCACACACATTTTGTAGATTGCTGTGATCACTTGTTCGTTTGTCATCGTAACCTCCACTACTAAAGTATAGCAATAGCCACAAAAAATACAAGTAATTTGTGGCAGATGTCCCATTGTGGGCTTTCTTAAAAAGCGACACAATTTGTCGTTTTTTGATAATCATAACCATCCCATCCAATGGGCGTAAACCAATAGGCCCACTGTTAACAATGAATAACCAATCAATCGAATTTTTGTTTCTTCAGCCATTATTTCACCAATTCCGCGCCCATATCTTTGTCAGTAATCAACGGGAGCAATTTAACAATAAGTTGGGCACGTGAAGTCAATTGAAACTTAGAAAGAATATTGGTCACGTGAAACTTAGCCGTTGATGTTTTGATTGCAAGAGCTTCGCCAATTGCCTTGTTGGACAATCCACGAGTCACCAATGTGGCAACCATAGCATCACGACCTGATAGACCTTTTTCTTCCAAAAACTTATTTAATGCTGACATGTCAAACCTTTCCTGTAGTCAATCGAATTACATTTAATACAAAAACAGTAAATAAGATGACCTTGATCATCATATTAAACCAATCTTCACGCTTCCACATAACATGGAACAAACCGATCAAAACCGTGTTTATAATAAATAAATAATCCATCTTGCCTCCTATTTCATTTTCTTTTCTAATTGTTTTAAATACGCTATAAACGATTTGAACTCTTTTTTTGTGTTAAAACAAATCGTCACCTCTTCCGAAAATGGCGCTGGACGATGTGGACTATGTTCTGTAACATAAAGTGCCACAAAATTAGTTTGCCACTCTTTGTCGTATCTGTGTTTGACCTCGATTTCTTGCTTCATAGGTTTTAACACGTTAATTGTCGATTGCATTTTCACACTATACCTCCATCACAAAGCGTTTAAATGAACGAATAGGACTGTAGTTTTTTGAATCAAGATGCACGATTGTTGGTGCAAAGCCAAACTTTGCAGTGAATGCGTTGATGAATTTAGCCATGTCGCAATCTTCTTCAAGATAAGATGATTGACCTTGCATATATGAACATTGGCTGATTTGTGTAGCAAGACCAAGCTCACGAACTAGGCAGTTTTTAACTGCCAACCAGCCATGGCCTGCATCTGAATGGAAATTGAATTTCATTTTGTGTGCAATTTTTGAATGATCAGTAGGAAGCGAATCATTAGCCTGAAGTTTGCTCCAAGCTAATGTGTCATTGTAGGCAGTAGCTTCAATATTGATTTTTTCCATAACCATCAAGTGTTCTTCTTCAGTGCAAGGAACTGCCAAGCGGATATCAGTCATTAACTGACCAGCCATGCCAATCCAGAAGTTTTTCTCACCGATTTGAATTTTGTATACTTTTTTCATAATTGCTCCTTGTTAAATACAGAATACCTCTACTTTAGTTTAGTGTCAAGCGATTAATTGATAAAACTCCAATAAGTGCTGTTTTGAGACAACTCCACGCTTAACCTTCATATAATCGTAATCAAATCCCCATGTAAGCTGTTCGTATTGTAATGTGACAGATTTTTCAGTGGTTTTAATAACTGTGAATACAAAGCCTCGTTTTGTGTATTTTTGGCCAACTGTGATCATACTTCCTCCACATAACTAATAAGCACAGCCAGTCCATCTCTTTGGAACTTGGCAACATAAGTCTGGCTATTCATAAATTCAATAGCTCTCTTAACCAAGTCCATATCCTGGAGAGGATATTCGATTCTTGTTTCCTTGCGATAAAGTGCGCGAGCTAGAATTTCAGTGTAAGGATTGACTGACATATTACAGCTCCTTGTAGATAGAATCGCCATTTGGTAAATCACGATAGTATCCAACCAGGTCAATGCGACAAACAAATAACAATTTTTCGTCGTGTGTATAAAACGCAGATCCATCGTACTGATCTTCAGTACCCTGGCTAAAAGCTTCTTCGATTAGAACTTTTGCTTCTAATTCATTATGTACTCTTTGTTTCATATTGCCTCCAGTGAATACAGAATAGCAAGACTAAAGGCTAGTGTCAACAATTATTTTATGGTGTCTTGTTTTGGAGCACAAGCAGCAAATAATGCATTGAGAATACCGAGTGTCTCATCATTAGACATCATATGATTGAGATCACGCACGACCTTGCGCTTCTTGCCATTGTTGGTCAATTGTTTAATGGCTTCGGCGCGTTGTTTTTTATCAATTTGCTGGACGGCCATAATTCTCCCCAATTCTGCAAGCACGAATTCGAACATGATGGTGCGGCATTGCCGCTTGATATTCACGAAGTTCTTTTTCGGCTGTTTTCCAGTCCATTCGCTCAACCAGGTCCACAAATTCCCATCCCCATCGATCACGACCGGGTAAGTTATGATTTGGACTGTTCATGTCTTTTTCGCGACAAACTATGAAAAAAGTATTATTGATCATTTTTCAATTTCCATTCTGTATATAGATTGGCTTCACCAGCATCCATACCAAAGAAAGTTTTTGGATATTTAAAAACAGCTTTAATGCGATATTCGTGGTTTTTTGAAATAGGTGAATTATTAAATTCGTAGTCACGCAAAACAGAGGCTTCAATGCGTGTAGCCTGAGAAAGCTCAGGGATGCTGAATTTGTTTTGCATTCGTTCTTGTCTTAAATTCATATTGCCTCCATATAAATACTATAGCAAGACTTTGCTCTTGAATCGACAATTATTTTGAATTATCTCAAATAGATACGGTTAGTCTATAATGCCACAATTGAATGCCGTCGACCACTCCAGTTTTATTCCATTGGGCTATCTTTTCCTCAAATTGAGACACTGTCCAGTTTTTGCTTTCTTGTGGAAAGTCTTTAGTGACCGATTGACCTGAAAGTGTGTGAAGTCGAATATATTGGATTTTCATATTATCGTCTCCCCATGTCAAAGTCTTCCCAGTCTTGCAATTCAGACTCTTTACGCATAGCGCGTTCACGATCTGGTCGCATTTCAATGATTTCATCTTCTGTAGGCTGACGATCTAAAGCTTCAACAAAAGCCTGGATGCATTGAGTGCGATTCATTGGCCAATCGCGATCAGCAATGGCCTGTGGAAGTGTGCAGCTATATGTTTTTGCGTATTTCATGAATTGATTCATATTAACCTGCCTTTTCTCTGTTTTCAACGAATGACTCAAGTAATGGCATAAGATCTTCAACATAGATTCCACCAGTCAATGAAACAACTTCCAAAGTAGTATCGAAAGACTTGATGCCAATTTGCTTAAGAGCTTGATTTTGTGTACGTTTAGCTTTTAGGAATTTGACTTCATAAAGATCAGCTGGAGTCAAAACGATTTGAACATATCCCTTGAATGACAGGCCATTAACTTTGAACTGAAGACCTTGCTCAATAACTGTAAGAGCTTGAACACCCATGCACATACACAGATTGCGGTCGATTTCTTTCATTTGAGTCCAGATTGTGTTAGCTACTGTTTTGTTGTCCATGTTTGCCTCCGATGAATACAGAATAGCAATATACTCGACTAAAGTAAAGGGAAATGTGGGAATTGTGCCATTTTTGGACGCACAAATGCCATCACATTGAAATCACAGTTTTATTTACTGTTTCGATAATTCGATGTGTGGCTGAAAATCCGGTTTTTCACACCGGTTACTTTAAAGTAATTAAAACGATCACTTTAAAGTTATTAAACTAATTGGCCTCAATAGATTGAACTAGTGTTTTCGCTAGTTTAGTCTAGTAATTAATTAAGTCAGTCAGGTCATACCTCACTAATTTGACTAATTTACAAGGCATAAGACATCTTAATGATTCTTATAATATCCTTTGTTATATTTCTAATATGTAGTTTCTAACCACTTTCGGTTATAAAACCCATATTAGAAGTTTTCAGGGTCTCCCTCATCTTCAAACTTTAAACTCATTGCTTTAGGCTTGGGTAGAGTAGTTTTACGTTTATCTAGGGTCTTCTTTAAAGATTGAGCTTTTTGCACCACATTAGACGCACTATTCACCATTTTACCGAGACTTTCTTGTAAAGGGTCCTTAGACCCATCCTTGGCTTTTTTCTTTGCTATAGTGGCCTGCTGCTCTTCCAATAACGAGTCTGCGAATGCCTGGTCTTCTTCATCAGCTTTTTGGATAAATTCTGGCAAGTATTCCTTCACAGCCATATCATAGATTTCATTGTATTCCAGCTTTTCAAAACCAGCCTCGTAATAATGCAATAGGAGTTCTGGCCAACTCATCTTGAATGTATCTAGGTATGGAGTTGAATATTCCTTAGAAAACCATCTACGGACCTTTCGTTCGAAATACTCATAAGTGTTGGATAGGACGGATTCTATAGCCTTGAGCTGTTGATTCTCAATAACTACTGAATTATCCTTGGGTTTCTTCTTCATTGAATTCCTGCTCACTTCTATAATCCATATATTGATGATAAGCTACAGCTACGACCATAACCGGCCAAAATAAAATTCCACCAACCGCACCCATCAAAAATTGTAGGATTGTTGTGCCAGCTTGGTATGAGCGAATCATATCCTTAAGCATCATTACAGCAGCACCCAAATAGAATCCTAGACCAAAGGCTAAATATGTTAGCATTATTTTCTCCACCAAAAGTTTAAGGCATATTTGCCTACATTAATCTCGAACTGTTTATATCTAGGGATTACAGTAATCCCAAACATGTACTTTGACACATAGCTATCGATTGAGATCTTTAAATGACCAATGTAGAATGACGTTCTCACCATGCACCTGATTCAGGGTAAACCTCATTGCTGTCCAAATCATAGCCCTTATCGTTTGTTGATTGTAAGCCATATTCCCCGAACTCACTGATAACATACTTCACAGACGTTGAACCATCTTCATAGGGCATTGTCTCATCAATCCATTCTTTTAATTTTAAAATACCCTCTCTATGTTCTACATAAGACGACCAACCAGCTTGTGAACCATTAGGAACAATGACAAATGATTTATAGCCATTAATGCCTTCGCCAATAATACGAGTAATATTCTGTTTCTTTAGTAATTTCAATGCTTTATTACGTGTTCGTGTGAGTTTTTTCTCATCAAAGCTAGTAACAATCATTGTGATGTGATGTGTTGTTCCCATTATTCAATCTCCACTTCGTCTGGCTCTTCTGTTTTATCAGCAACCTCAATCTCTGGCTCTTTTTCAATCTTTTTCTTTTTGATAGCCTTAGTCAATCGTTCTTGACGTTCCTTAAGCTCAGCTTCTTTCTCGGCAATATATGTTTCTTGGGCTTCAACAGCAAGATCAAGGATTTCAAGGATAACATTGTCGTCTTTAATATGTCCACCAGGCATGTGATCATTTTCCCAGAACGGAGGCATTTCAGAAACACGCTGCTCTAATTGAGCAAGGGCAAAAGCCTTCTCTCGAACATTCTGTGTAGCCAAATGCGAATTGGTCCCAAGTAGATCGCGATAACGTTTATCAGCTGCAATCTCTTCCATTGGAGACAACAAGCATTTAACAGTGAATGTTCCCATATAGCTAGACTTTGAATGTCTACCGATAATATTTACAGAAAACGTTGCAAAATCATCTTTAATTTCCATTATTTAACCTCTTTCTCCATGCCTCTATCACTGGCAATAAAGTACGCTTATTTTCATCTGAACTAGCCACAACATCTACATCCACAATCTCTATGGTTTCCATTTCACTTAACCATGCAAATTGTTGTTTTTCTTCATCGCTAAGCATGGGGGTCATAGAATTAGCAACAATGTCATTCCAACGATTCATGAAATATTTTGCCATAATCTCTTGTAAAGATGGACCACCGGTAAAATTAATTGCTGAAAAAACAGCCTCTGTCTGCCAAGGTGTTGGAACGGGCTCAACAAATCTGTAAATCGGTCGAAAATGCGTACTCACTAAAGCCGTATCCATTTTCTGAACCAAAAGTCTGTTTGTTCTGACAATTTTGATTTCGTAGCTCATACAGGTATATTACCACAAGTCTATAAAAAGCGTACTAGACTAAAGTATAGGCGGCCTCATAATTAATTTTTATTTTTTGGACCAAGGGAAATACTGGTTTTTATTTATTCTTGAAAAATAAGATTTGCTGTTTCTGTCTTTGTTTATGTTAATGTAAGATACGAAAACAAGATACGTAGCCAGATACGATAGCCAGATACATTTTTCTTATATGAGCACAAGATACGTTTTCAAGATAAAAAAGGCAGTATAAAAACAAGATACGTAGCCAGATAAATTACAAGATATCACAACAAGAGCGTTTTTTTGTGGTATAATAACACTATGGAGACCATGTAATGGATGACAAGATTAATAAAAAAATGTACGATAAAATAGCTAATAAGATTAAGAAACAGCTAGAAAATGGTGAGGATGATCCTCGACTTTTGGAGATTTCCAGCCTTGAAGACTTCAACGATGGGGAAATCTTGGGTATTTTAAAGGCGTATTACGATTCAGATAATATGGTTTATAGGCGTATTGCTACGATTTTGAATTCAATCGTTACCCATGGTCATAATGTATTTGTGGTTACTCAAAAAATAACAGATGATTTATTGGAAAAAGACCCATTGATTACGGCAAATAGTTGTGATGGGAAAACTTATAAAAAAATCTTAAAAGCTATGTTTGATCTTAAAATTATCGCTTGTTTAAGAAAACCAGTTAGGAATGATTTGGGTGTGAGTGGTAAGGCTGGATTGTATGAGATTATTGATGAGGATATTTTATCTGCAATGTCTAGATCAATTGGAGCTAACAATTTATTGGCCAAACGAAATAAATTTATCGAATGGTTTGACAAAAACAATCCTGATTATGAATACGAATTGACTGAAAAAGATCGTTTAGAAAATCAAAAAGACCAGGAGGCGGCTGATGCAATCTTCAAACCAAAATAAACCGACAGCAGAAGATATCTTTAAAAGATGGTGTGCTTCGCTACATGAGGATAAGTCTCTACAATATAAGTATGGAGAGCGCAGAAAACACTTAGAGCGGTTAATTGGAGGGTTTAAAAGAAATGGTATAGAGCAAGACGATGCTCAATTGATGAAACGTAAGGTTGTTGAACAACTTGTTAGTAAAAAGGGAATGAAAGAGTCAGGTCGTGGTGGTGAATATAGCAATTGGAAAGAGAATGCTGAGAATGATTTTGACGATGTTATTCAATTGGCATATGTTCCTGAATATCAAACTGAAGATTTGCACTACAAGGTATCTCAGACGTTCAAAGAAGACCCAAACATCGTAGCTTGGTGCAAGCAGAAGTTTGGTCCTAACGTTAGTATTTTGACCATCAAAGAAGTTCATACAACGGGTAGTATGCTTAGATCAATGTTTGTAAATGAATGGCACAATCGAAATACCGGAGGTAAGTTATGAGTTTTATTGACAATATGTGGCAAAACCACAGGACAGCTACGATCATCATTGGTGTGATTTTATTTCCAATTGCTATTGCAATTATTGGTTTGAAGTTGTATATGATGTTTCAAGTGGGCGCTGCACACAAAGAAATGGAAAAGGCTAAAGAGCAAGACAAAAAGCTTTTAGCTGAAGAAGACGCATTAAAGAAAGCAGCAGATACTTCGCTTGCTGAGGCTGATAAAGCTGCTCAACGACGAGAGAATCGTGCTGATGAAGGCGCTGTTGACATGGATTGGCATAAAAAGAGAGAGGATTAATGTCAAATAATAATCAATGGTTTAAACCTCCTAAACATTGGACTACCTGGTTTTGTAGTGATATACATTTCGGGCATCACAATTGTATTGAGTATTGCAATCGTCCATTTGAAAATGTCGATGTGTTTAAAGAAAAGTTTATTGAAGATTGGAATAAGCTTGTTCGTAAAGAAGATCTAGCTATTTTTGTTGGTGATATTTTCTTTTATCATACCAAAGAACAAATGAAAGAAACACTTAGTCGCATGAATGGTCGTAAGGTCCTGGTTAAGGGCAATCATGACTTTGAAGCTCGTATCATGATGAATGCAGGCTTTGAGATTTGTGTGGACGAAATGGTTATGACTATTGCTGGTGAGAAAGTACAGATCTCACATTACCCATTCAGGATGAAACCAATGCTTTATCAATGGGTTAAATTTAAGCGAAATATGAAGAATGCACTCAAGTGGCTTGGTATTGATCTAAAGCCTATTTTTTTAGAAAAATACCACCACAAGCGTCCAGTAGATCGTGGTCAATTCTTAATTCATGGTCACACGCACAGCAAACACCAGGTTAATGGGAGAGCTATACACGTCGGAGTTGATGCTTGGAAATTTCGTCCGGTGAATATCCAAGAGGTAAGTAATTTGATTGAGAAGATTAGAAAGAATGGTCCGGTGTACACCAAATACGAATCGAATGAGGATTAAATGAAAAAGTTAGTATGTTTAATTATAGCATTTGGTATGTTTAGCAATATTGCCATGGCCGAATGTAAATGGGCCACAGGCGTAACAAAGGTCGAGACTGGTTATTTGTATAGCAATGATTGTCATGGTAGAGTCGGCTTGCTAGTTAAAGATGTGGATGACTATAAGATTGAAGTCACTGAGTTGCGCAAGACAATTGACCTAAAAGATTTGGCATTGACCAAGGCTGATCAAAGAGTTGAATTGTGGCAAACAACAGCTGTCAAGATGGAAGATAGGCTTAATAAAGTTGAGTCTGCTGCCAATACACAGAAATGGATTTACTTTGGTTTAGGAGTTTTAACAGTATTTGCTGCAGGTTATGCAGCTAAACAAATTTATGGAGGTGACCGATGAAAATTGCGGCAATGTTAAATAGAAATATGCACCAAGCAGCTAGTCTGTTGGCTAAGGCCAGAATTCCTGCAGTAACAGCTTTTAGGTTAAAAAAAATCATTGATAAAATTAATCGAGAATTAGCCAATTACGACGATGTTTTGTCTAAAATGCAAGAAAAACATAAAGGTGAGGATGGTCAGGTTGATCAAAATGCTTTTATGAAAGATTACCAAGAACTAGTGAACATTGATGTTCCAATGGATAAAATTCCATTTGCTCATTTAGAGAGTGCTAATTTATCTGTTGAAGATTTGCTGGCTTTGGAGCCAATTTTGGATGGTTTGGAAGACCCTGAAGAGTCTAAGAAAGCTTAGTTGCTAGAGCTTTGTCAATGTCTATTGGCATTAGAAGGTTAAATTCTTTGTCGAATTTATATCCGTTTAGTGCCAATATTTCTCCAATTATTTCGGAGCAATTTTCCCCGTCAGTCAGTGCGTTGTATTTTTTTCTAAAAATATTGGCTATAACAATTCCTATATTTTGAAAAAAACCATACTCAATACCAGAATTATCTATGCAATATTGCATTAATTTTGTATAGCTCTTTTCACAAACTTCAAAAGAATAAGATTTTACCTCAACAGCATGATTTTTCCATCTATCAAAACCAATAAATCTCACACCAGATCCAACAGCTTCATAAATTAACGTTCTGTTGAAACTTTGTGAATCAAACTTCATGTAAACATGGCTGTAGGGCGTACCCATATAACACCGGATTATCCAGCTACCAATTGCAAATTTTTTAGTAGATTTAGAAAATCCAATGGTTATTTTTCTCATGTGCGTGGTATTTGAAGATAATCTTCAATTTCATTGCGAACAGCTTTTAATTTCTCAGTCGTAATCAAAACACCATCTGGTTGGATATTGTTGATCTCAGTTATGGCAACGTAAAGAGAGCCGGTATTTAAAGCTGCCTGAACCTTTGCTGTCTTTATCGTGATTTCTTGAATCTGTTCAATAGAATACCCAGCCAGAACATTTGCAGCCCCATATCGAGCTATCACTCTAGTTCCAAAAGATCTGGCTGCTAAGATTCTGTTTGCCACTGTATCTAGCAAAGTGCTTATTGGTACATGAGATGCGACTACTTGATTTAGAACAGCCTGTTGGTTATTGCTTAATTGAACAGCAGTGTTAACAACAAAATGTGTATTGGAGATCAAGTCCATGCTCATCATTGGAATTCCAGCAGCTGCTATTTCTAAATTCAATTTTTCAAGATTGTATTCTTTGTTGTATGAATAACTGTACATTAGCCTACCCTCAAAATATGCATTGTTCTAACTTGAACAGTGGTGGTTCCAGCTGAGCGTCTACCTCTAATTTCAATTGCCTGAGTTCCATCGACTGTAACTGTTCCAGTAGTTCCAAAATATGGAGAGCCTGGAGTACCTGCGTTTGAATAGGTAAATGATTTATTGGAATTGGTATTAATTGTTCCACCTGCATAAATTGCAAAACCTAATGTGGAATTGGCGTTTGTCGCAGTTACCGCTGCATCAAAATGAACCCTGTAGGTTCCAGCAGGTGGTGTAATCGTCATTCCAGTAATCAAAACATTTGTCGTAGACGCAATTGACATGCCAGCTGTTGCACTTACCTCATTTGCGTAAGGTTCAAATCTAGTTCTTGCATACCAAGTTCCAGCTGCAGTTCCATTTCCTGTCAATATTAAATATGTCGTGCCAGTCACAGCTGGAGTTGTGTCTAATACTCCACCGGCATTGTCTTGAACAGCAAGTGTTTTTGTCGAACTATTTCTAATTTCATATTCTGCACCTACAGTTAAAGTAGTTGCATCTGGCATACGAATGATTTGTCCAGCTGTTGAGCCTGTAATGATTTGAATAGATGCACTTGCTGTTGTTAGTGTGGTTGTGGTATTCGCACTGGCAAAGGTGTCAAAATCCATTACCGTTCTACGTTTCTGCAATAAATCTACAATCCTTACGTCTCCGTTTTGACTAATTCTCATTCTTTCTACTGGTCCAGTAGAGCCAGAAGGAGTGGTCATAAAAATTAATCTACCAGGCATTGAACCAGCAGCAGCTGTTCCATCCACAGCAGCTCTTACAGAAGCGCCTGCTTGAAAATTTACACCATCAGATCCACGAAATTGAAGCCTACCAAGCTCATCATCTGCTGACAATAAACCTTGAGTGCCAATTGTAGCTCCTCTTGATTTAACCAAGTTGAATACTGGGGGTATAGAATCAGCAGAGTAGTGAATTGCTGCCATTTGAGTGTTTGCACCAGTAGTTCCAATAATTTGAAAAGCTGGTACTGTAGAGATACCGGTAATATCTATAGGAGTAGCGTTTTCACCTAGGATAAATTTTCCAGATGCGCTAAACTGACCATAGCGAATATTGTTTGTGAAAAAATTTAACGCGCTATTTTCATATTGAATAATTTCTGCGTTTCCAGCATTGTCAATTCCAATTTCTAACCCATCACCGGCTGTTTGTCCAGTAGTAGTGCCTGCTGTAAAACGAATGTGTCCACCAACACCAGTTCCACGATCAATATGAATAGTTGATTGTGGAGTTGCAGGTGCAGACAAACCAATTCCTAAGCGACCATTCGTTTGGTCCCATGTAAATTTGGTGGTGTCTGTTTTAACAAAACCATTAGAATCTGTGTAAACAATTGTATTTGCTTGAAGAGATGTTGTGCCAGTTGGAAGGCGTGGGATTGGAGTCCAGCCAGTATCTCCAGCAGCAGACTTTACCCACATTGCACCAAGTGTGTTGTTATCTAATAGAGCAATCGAGCCAATCTTAGCAGAAACGCCGCTCACTGTTGGGTCAGTGTCGACGGTCAGTACCGAGATTTGATCAACTGTCATTTGACCTAAGATAGCCATTTAAAACCTACCTTAGCTTAGTGTGATAATTTCGTAAGTAACAGTCCAAGTGATGTTGTTGTTTGCAGCACCAGTAACTCTGATACGCGCTGAAGTTCCAGACACGTCCATAGTTCCGTTCCATCCAAGCTGATCTTCATTTGTGTAATCAGTTTGTAGACCGTTAATTGTTACAGTTCCACCGATATTCTTGAACCGAGCTGTACGAATATAAGTTGCAGAATCACCATTTGAACCAGATGCACCACCAGTTCTACGTCCAACAATTTTCGCAATAACTACCATTGTTGAATCTGTAGGCACAGTGATTGACTGAAGAGTTGTTGCAGTAGCGTCTGTGGTGTTAACTTGTGCTTGGAACATTTCCCAGTTAGCATTTGAAGCACCAGCATCAGCATAGCGCACAGATCCACGGAAAATAGAAGCTCCGTTGACATCGATCTTACGACCGGCAACTGGAGTATTTGTTCCAACACCCAATCTAGAGTTTGTGTTATCCCAGAATAATTGAGCGTTGCTTTCGCTTAAAACTCCACTTGTGCCAGCAAAAATGATAGAGCCAGCGGTTTTACCACTGAGTGTAGCATTAACAAAAGTTGGAGATGCAGAAATTCGGATGTCTTGAACAGTGTCAAGTGTGATTGAACCAGCGCCGTTTGAAACAATAACGCTATTGAATGCACCTTGGGTGATGTTTGCTGCTACAGGAGCAGCACCAGTAGAACCAATCAATAATTGACCGTTTGTTAAAGCCGCAGCTTCAACAATAGCTCCACCAGAAGAAACAATGATTCGATTGTTGTTTAGAGTAGTGCCAGAATTCGTACCACCGTTTGCAATTGGCAATACGCCAGAAACGTCAGAAGCGGCTGTCAAAACAATTGTACCGTTTGACAAAACACCTGTTGCACTAGATCGTACTGGAGCAGCTGAATTCAAAGAAGAAATTCTTGCAGTACCAGTTACATGTAAAGTATCCGAAGGAGCACCATTACCAATGCCTAATCGAGTGTTAGTGTTATCCCAGAAAAAGTTTGCGTTAGAACCAATTTGACTAGAAGAGGTCCAGTAAGAAACTCGACCAGCAGCACCAGAACCCATTGCAAAAGTATCTGAAACATCTGGCAATGTGTAAGATCTATTAGATGTTAAAGAGGTAAGTAGAATTGTTGCAGTGTTTGCATTGGTTGGAGCTTTAAAAGACCATCCGTTACGAGCAGCTGCTACAGTAGCAAATGCAGTGATTACAGCATTTTCTTCAACTTCAATACCAGCTCCACCACCAGAAGCAGCAGCACCACCATTATTTAAAGTGATGGTCGGATCTGAAATTTCAGTAACTGTTGAGTTAATGGTAGTCATCGTACCATTAACTGTCAAGTTACCATTGATTGTCATGTCATTGCCGAAAGTTTTTGGACCATTAATGATCTGTCCACCTTCAGTCAATACGAAATCAGCCGCACTTACAGAGTTGCCTGGATTAGGAATGCTGTAAACGATAGCTACAGCACGACCTGCTTGGGCAACGTGAGAGACAACGATTGAGTTGGCATTTTGGATATACTCATCATCAACCTGGTTTCCGCTTGAAGGATAAACAGGCAATCGACCGGCAACACCAGTCAAAACACCACCGGCTACAGCTGCAGTATTAATCAAATCCCATGCTGTGTCGAGAGCACCGGTTTTAAGATATGCAGTTCCAGTTGAACCAGAATTGTAAGCAGCAATGGCACCAATGGGCGCACTTGTTCCAGCACCTGCACTAGGTACAGCATCGACCTGCAATACCTCTACTTCATTGTTGGTCAAACGACCGATAATATTAGCCATTGTACTACCTCATTACGGAAACGACCGATGTCATTTCCTTCCCTAAAGATTGCGTTTTTCGTAAGTCTTTCATAATTCTCAAATCCTATTCATTTGTTTCTACAGCTTCAATCTCTACATGTCCAGTCCAATAAGTATCTAAAATTACTGGAGATTTTACATAAATTGTAACTTCTGACACAGACATGGAATAAGAGACATCAAAGCCAGCTGCTGTTTTTTCAGTGTAATCACTTTGCCAAACCCTTGGGGTTTGTACGTTTGAGTTAGCTCTGTAAAAAGTGGCGGTTCTTTTAAAAACACCAAAGCCACTTTGGTCTGAAAGCCTACCAATCGCATGGAATTCGACCTTAACTATCGAATTTTGAGCAATTGGAATGGTAAAAGCCAATTGAGCTGTACTTGCCTGGGTTAAAAGAGACCAGGTTTCTTGTCTGAATCCAGAGCCTGCAAAGGCAGTGTGTGATTTTTGATGATAATGGTTTGCAGGAGCTGTTAGATCTGGTCCTAAACCAAAACGACCATTACTATCAACTAAAGCTCTGTGAAGATTATTGGTGCGAATTTTTAAAGGCTTGCTATCAATAGTTCCAAGGAAATTGACATTTGGGTCTGTACCATTATTTCCTTCTAATCGCCAAGAGACAGAATTGACGCTATCTGCAGCTTCTGTTGTTACGTACAAAATACCATCGTCAATACTTTGTTTAATTACTTGTGCTACGATACCACCAAGCGGTGTGGTGGTTAAATTTCCACCGGCATCGGAATATAATTGAGTGCCTGGTGCCCATGCTGAAGTGTTGACTTCAAACATGAATCCAAAACAACATACATTTCCACTTTTTCCATTTGGTGTTGTGTCGTACATCACACCAAAATTTGGATATGTATTGGGGTCGGCAATCACAACTTTTGGATAGGACGTTCCCATACCATCAAGTCTAACCACCTTTAAGGCATTTATTGAACCACCGGATTGGTTTTCAATTACCTCGTTTGTTGGTGCGTGGAGATCTCTTCCTCTTAATCTACTATGTAACATTACATCACCACTACATTTCCATCGTTATCAATAACGACGCGAGGCCCATCCTCAAGATAGTTGTTTGTTTGCACATCATATGTTTGAAATTTGTGTCCAGCAGAATTCCTATTGGCAGTTACAATCCTATCGGGATTGAATTGGCGAACCAAATCTAATTTTTTAGTAATTGGATTTAAAGATAACTCTTCTCGATCAGCAGGTCTTTTAATGTCAGCCATTATGTATCCTCAAATCCTTTATATCGAATAGCAAATTTATTAGGATTGTAAGAAACATCAATGTGGTGAATTTGCACACCGTTTAAGAAAAATTGATATTGTGTTGGAAAATCTTCCCCATCACGCACTATAACAACTTCATCAAATTCTGCTGGACCAATTTGATTACCACCTTCAACAATTGGAAGTGGATTTCCATCATTATACGATCGTCCTAATTCATCCACAGCGTGTGTACGAATAGCAACAACAGGCTCTTGTTCATAAATAGCCTGAATAATATCTTCTGGTCTTGGTTTTGATTTTTTCTGTTCAATGACAGTAAGAGTGGCGCTGTCAGCAACTAAATAGCCTGACAAGTCATACCGACTCATGAATTCACCCTTGGTTTCAATTGGACCAATAATAGCTTTGGTGAATGATAATACTTTTTTGATTTCTAATTTTTGTTCGGGTGGTTGTAAGCTTGCAGAATAGATCTTCACTTGCTGTTTTACACGCAATCCTTGTGTAGATGTAAGTGTAACGACACCATCAGCACCACCATTTGCTGTAAACGCAATAGGGCCTATGGAATCCCATAATCTTTCATTAGCCATTTCCAAACCTCTAACAGCCGACCCTTCGGCTGCGTTAATCGTTTTTAGTTACTTGTTCGTATGTTCAAGTACCAGCGCCACGATACTAGCGATAGCTGTAAGTACAGAAATGATTGAAACCAAATGAGCTTTGACCCATGCCTTAGCTTTCACCGGTTCTTCAAGTTTATTTAATCTTTCATGTGACTGATCAATTTTAGTCACGTATGATTGATATAAATCTTGTAAATCATCAGTTCTTTTAATATGATGTGCAATATCTTTTGTATTGATACTCACGGTAGTTTTTAGCTCTTTTACATCCATGTCCATTTGTTCTAAATAAACACTTTGTTTGGCTAATTCGGTACCGTGTCTTTTTTGATCATCGCGAACCTCTTTAAGAAGTTCGCGAATGTATCTTAATTCTTCTGTATTTGGCATACAGGACCACCCTATCTAGCGATTACGGAAGATTAACCGCTCCACCTTCATCTTGAGCACCAGACTCATCAGAAGCGTGCGTTCCCATATATGTGATTTGAATTCTTGAAGTTGCTTTTCCATTTGCACCAGTTGAGTAATTAATTGGAATGCAGTTTTGAACAATCATTACTGGAGTATTTGATTGATCTTGACGATCAAGCATTGCCAGTGTGATTGTTTCAAGATTTAACAAATCTTGTAACTTAGGCACTTTAGGTAAAACGTGTCCACCATTACCGATAATTCGGAAGCCGGAACAGTTAACTGTTACAGCTTCGTAAGATGTTTGTGTAATTTCAGCAGGACTGTAGCGACCCAGAATGTGGATTGCTTCAGCTCCGATGTTTACCGCGTATGAACAGCTGTCAAAGATACCAACCAATACGTTATCAACGTATACTTTAGCTCTCGCACCTGTAAAAACTTTTGCTTTTGCCATGTTTTAAATCTCCTATCTATTACGCAGCACTTTGAACTTGGCTGATGTCAATGTTAATTGGGATGAACAAGATTGCAGTAGCAAGCTTGATTTCAACTTTAACTTCCATGATTGGACCTGAAATCTTAACTTTAGCGTTTTTGAAACCCAAAGGAGCATCGTCAGAAGCAGCAATCAATTTTTGTTTTTTGTATTGGTCCATTTTAGAAGCCAAGAAAGCAACTGCAGTAGAAGCATCTACATCAGCCAAAGATTGACCAACGAAAGCAACTTGAAAACTTGCAGCTAAATCAAGAGCAACTAAATCAGCAGCATACATAGCTTGGATTGAGTTGTAAACGAAGTTTGTATCAATACCATAAGTAGTTTGATCACAAACCCATTTAACACCAACAACTGCTTTTTCAAGGAAAAGCAATCCAGCATCCAAAGCTTCTTCGATTTGACCTGGAGAACCAGAATCGAAACCAGAAGGATCTGTGTAAGCAATTACATTTGCAAACTTATTAGTGATAGATTTGTAGAATCCAGCAGCTTGCATACCAGCAGCGATAGCCGCAGTGTGCCAAGGTAATTGATTTACTACAACACCAGCAGAGTTTGCCTGACTAGTTTTTTGCATAGCCAATGAAACACGAGCATTTGCTAATGATTGAGCGCGAGACTTAGCGTCAGCATAAGAACCCCAGAAAGATAAGAAAGCAGATCTGTGCTTTTTGATCTTAGAAGTTGACATTTTAAGTACGTGACTCTTAACCAATGCATTTACAGCATCGATAGTATATGTAGAACCAGATTCTGATAATCCTTCGGCGATATCTTCAGAAGCATCTCGACTAAATAAAGGAACAACAAAATTTACATCAATGCTTTCCATTTCTGTAACCGCAGATACGATATTTGCAGCTGAAGTACTTCCTTTAGAACCACCAGATAAAAATACCTTTGAAGCCATTGGAAGTGGCAATCCAGCTGTTGCAGTAGCGGAATAGCTAAGTGCAGCAGATTGACCAGCAGCTTTTGCAAAATTTGCAGCAGCTTTTTTGATTCGACCTGGAGTCAAATCAGCAGCTGTTGAACAGATTGGCTGAGCCGACATGTTGTCCAATGCAACTGGTGATGTTTGTGTAGAAGCAGCAACAACAGAGCAAGTGTATCCTGTTTGTGAATTGATATACGCAGCTAGATCAGATAATGTCAAATATTGATTTAAGCTGATTGATAAGTTTGCACCAGAACCACCAGTTACGGTAGTAGACAATGTACTATCAGAGATAGTTACAGTTGCAGTAGTTCCTTCGTATCCAATTAATAGAGCGATTTCAGCAGCAACAAGGAAAGCCTCATTGGTGTTGTTGTCTTGTCTATTAATGTCAAGTTCAACTTCAGGTTCTTGGGCAGAAACATTTAATCCTGGATCATGGCCAATAGCATCTAAATCACCAGGTGTAGAGTCGATAAGCTCAAAAGCTTTACCCCAACCTTTTAAGTTAGCATTTGCATCAGCATCCATTGTAAATTTTAATGTATCAGTTGCAGTTCCAGCAGAAGCTTCGATACCAGCAGGTAATAAGGCATTTAATTCTACAATCAAAGTAGCAAGGTCAGCATGGTCAGCAGGAGTGTTGCTCAATGTTACAGAAGCAGAAGCTCCACCGTTTAAACGGATGGCAAAGTTTAAACCATTTAAAGCAGCACCGAAAGCAGAGATTACAGAACCTGTAATACTAGGAGCAACCTCGGAAATAGATTGAAATACTTGATAAGAGTATTTGTTTCCATCTAAACCCCAGTTCTTGTCTTTTAAAGTACCGTAGTTGGTAGGGATAATAGCCTGTGCTTTACCGCTAATGTTGGTTTTAGAAATATAAATTCTGTTAGCAGCTCCACTGATGTTTGCATCAGAAGAAGGAGAAGCTAATGCTCGGAAAGCATCAACGATTGGACCGCTGATATATTTCTTTTGCACTTCTTGCAATTGATCTGGTGTATAGAAGTTATCTTTCAGTAAATCACCATTTGCTGAATCGATACCTTTAGAAGCAGCTCCACCAGAAGCCTCGCCCATGATTACGATGTTTCCAGAACTAGCAACACCTACTGGTGTGGATTTGACATTAACGTCAAAATACGAACCAGGTCTGTTAGTGTTTACTGTATCGGTAGTTAGTCTTTGTGCCATTTTTTAACTCTCCTTGCCTTAAATCTTATATCCGAAGTGTTTTACGCCTTCGTTGAATTTTTCTTTTTGGTTCATACCTATTGCTTTCAAATGTAACCACATTACATCTTCAATTTCAGGCGCAAGGTTTAACTTTCTTTTTAATTCAACAAAGTAAGTCCTAAATTCTTCTCTCGAAGCATCTACAAGTTTTTTGGCCTGCATCTTTGCTTCGTGATTAGCTCGTCGCACTTCAGCAGGCGACAATTCTTGGGTTTCTTGTTTTTTAGCCATTATTTACCAGCCTTCGGTGCGATTCCCATTAGTTTTTCCACCGATTTGTTTTTTTCCATCTCAAGTTTTGGGTCTTTCTTGACTTGCTGTGCCGGTGTTTCTACCGGTGGAGCGTCGGCTAATTTAGCCGCAGCTTGCTCGTCTGAATTACCAGCTTTTTTCATTTTGCGTTGTAGCATGAATTTCTTCAGGCTTGGTCGCATTTCACCACATTTTTCAGTTTCTGATTTTGCAAATGGAGGTTTTTTATCTCCACCTACAGCAGCTTTAATCTTGTCTTCTTTACTTGAATCATCAGAAGGTTTTGATTTAGCAGCAGCGTCAATCTTTGCTTTGTGTTCGGGAGCTTCACCAGCTTCCTTGTCACCATCAAGATCTTGTCCAGAAGCCTCTTCTTCAGCTTCCATAGCATCAGCACCATCAATATCGCCGTCGCCGTCTTTATCAGCAGCTGCCATAGCGTCAGCACCGTCTACATCACCGTCACCATCTTTATCAGCTGATGCAGGTTTAGCTTGTTTTTTTCCACCCTTACGATCTTCATGACCACCAGAGTTTTCGATGTCAGCTTCAGCCAAATAAGCAGGTGCTTCAGCATCGTCATTTGATGGCTCACCACCAGGTTCGATTTCATGAGAAGTGTTTGCTTTAGCCAATTGAGCGGCCTTAAGCATTTCGTGTGTCTTTTTAAGGACAGCAACTGCCACTTCTTGGGCTGTATAGAACTTCTCTTCATTTTTAGGTTTTTGAGCCATATTTTCCCTCAAATATTTTTTCACTTACATCCCTAAAGATTGCGATTTCTTTGGGATTTTATGGTATACAATAATTTATTTTTTGCGTTTTTTATGCATAAATTTCTTTAGCTTTGAAACGCCTTTCTCTTGTGATTCCGCAGACTTAGACTTGTTAACAACACCCTCTTTGGTTGCAGGAGGAATTTTATCAGGGTCAACCTGAGCTGTGTAATTTCTGTCCAAAACATCCCGAATTACTTCTTGGGCAACCTTCGGTCCACCCTTTTCTAAAGCAGCTTTGACTACCTTATAAAGAGCTTTCTCTAAGTCTGTATTTTCTTGTTCTTTTTCTGTTTTCATACACTAAAGATTGCTATTTTTGTTCGATTGTAACCCAAACTTCATCATCTTCTTCTGTTTGAGTGTTTTTGTTGCTTAAAATTTTAATGCCAGATTTGAATACCACACCCTCATCTCTATCAGGGTCGTTTAAATCTATAGCCTCAATAAATCGTTTTGGGGTTTTAACCCAGCTTTCCTCTACTTGTCCAGAAAGGGTAATCCAACGAGAATAAATATTTTCTTCTTGCATCATTTCGTTTCGCATCATGTCGGTGCAGGATAAATTTGACAATTGAAAGTTATTGTATTCTAGCAGACCTTCGCGATAACGAAATAAAGAGTATTTGACAACGCTGAACAGGAAGATCAGTAAAGATGGGTCTCCATGAGCATGACATCCAATGTTGTATTGTTCTTGAGATGTAGCTCTTTCTCTTCTGGCTCTGTAGGTTGGGTATTGTGGAATAATTACCAATTTACCCTTGGGCAGTTTAGAGCCTGCTGTAATTTGAACGCCATTGATTCCGGCCTTATCGATAATTTCAAAAGCATTGCCTGTTTTAGGATCAGCTAAAAGCATACCCTTACCAACATATCGATATTCAGGAATATCCGTTGGAAGTTCAACGATGCCAGTATCTTTGTCATAAGAGACTGGTGTAAATGAAGAAACTATAGGTTTGATTGGCTTGCCAATTTCATTTGGCGAATAATCTTCAAAGGCAATAGATGCATCGCCTAATGTAGAAAGGCTTTTATCTTCGTTTGAATTACCGATTGAAATTGTAATGCATGGGTATTCCATCTTATCTAAACGATGGTGCATATATACAGGAATGTTTGTATTTAAAATAAATTCTTTAGCTCTGGTAATTTCTTTCATACCGTAGCGTTTAGCAAGAATTGGATTTTCATTTAAAGATGCAAAGACATCCTCTATCAACCAAGGATTTTTACGCATATCTTCTAAAGATAACTCAATTGCTGTCTTGATAATCAAGTCACCCTGAAAAATACCAATGATATCATCGTATTCTGACATGGTTAATCCTTTCCGTTATACTTCTCAAAAATTGCTGGAAGAATGTCTTTTTCCCAAGTTTGCATGGCCCAATCAAAAGCCTTATCGAGAATCTTATTGCCTTGTCGACCTGGGTGTACCCACAGACCTTCATTTTTATGTTTTTCGCTTATTACACGAAAGGTCATAATATCTCTGCGAACACTTCCATCTTTTTGTTTTGTTTGATAAACACTAACGCCCTTAGTTAAAGGGTTTTTGTGAATATCTTTTTGGGCAATTGCTCTTGGATTGTTAAATTGAAACGAATGTAATCTTCCGATTCGTGGACTTCCATCTTCATTTTTTTCAATTTTCTTCCAGGCAACGCCCTTTTTTTTCAACTCGTACTGAATCTCTTTAGCCAAGTCATAAGCTTTGGGAGATTGTTCTGTTGGATTTTTATTATGTTTAAATGGTATAATGGCATATTTTCCATTCTTACCCTGTCTGGCAGATTTACCGTTCAGTAACTCTTCCATAAATCCAGATTTGCGACCTTCTTCAATCCACATCGCTGGTTCTTTTAAAGTAACTACCCAAAAATTTGGAGCTGGATTTGAGAATTCAACATTGTCCTTATACATTTTAGAAAGACTTGTAAGTTCTTCTGTAGCAAGTTCCAAAGTTTTAGCGTGAGTCATTGATGCAAGATTTTCTACACCCTTGGTAAGGTCTTCTTGAACATCTTTTTTAACACCGTCTAAATGCTTGGAAAGTCTTTCAATATCAACATTAAACTTTAAATTACTCATCGTCTTGACTTGACTGACCAGCTTGATGTGTCGGTCGATCACCCATGTATGGTTTATGACTCTTAGATTTTCCACCCATTTTTGGATGATGTTGAGGTCTGTTTTTCAAACCAGCCTTATTGTGGTTGGTTGCAGTTGGATCGCCGTCAAAATCTTTCAAAAATCCAGTAGTTCCTTGTCTCCAGGATTCAGAGCCAGTACGACCATCGATAACTTTTAATTTACCGTGATGCACAGCACCAAGCGGCGGTTGCGGCTTGGGAATGTGTTTCGTACCCTTGTCTGGCAGGTTCTTAGGGTCTTTCGGAGCCTGCCCGTTTACTTTTTTTCAGATGGTTTTTCATCATTAGGTTGTGCATCTTGGTTAGCTGGTTGAGCTACCTGGTCTTCACCTTGATCATCAGCTTCAGGCATTGCCTCAGCCATTTGATTAGTATCAGCAGCTTGTTGCATATCTTGCTCTGGAGCAAAACCTAATTTTTTAGCCATAGAAATCATAGAACGTAACATGGTTAATGTTGCATTATATAGATCAGGATTTTGTTCGCGTGCTTGCTCTAGCATCATTTTGTTGTCTTTGAAAGCTAACAATGCATTTGCAATATCTTGTTTCAATTCTTGATGATCAGCATCATCAGCAGAATCATCACCTTCAGGCGACATTTCATCACCTTCTTGATCATCAGACATATCGTCATGAATCATATCTGCTAATGGATCTTCGTCGCCAGAAGCTGTATCTTCAGAACTTAATTCTTGATCGTCTGAATCTTCTTCGGAGTCTTCGAACTCACCTTCATGAGGAGCATGATGACCATCAAAAGAATCATCTTCAGAATCATTATCTGGAAGGTCGTCGCTTTGGTCTGGAGCGTCTTCCATATCTGCCTCGTCTTCTTGTTGCTCACCGTCAGCCGTTCCAAAATCTTCTTCAGTTTTTCCATCGATTTCTCCGTGTTTTTGTTTAGGAGATTTGTTTGCAGGTGCAGAATCATCAGGACTATTTAAAGCTTCTTCGTTGTCGTCGGACACATCATCCTCATTTCCAATTGGAGCTTCATCAGAATCATCAGAATCTGAATCAGCATCTTGTGCGTTAGGGTCAGCTGCTGGTGGTGTAGCAGGTGCAGGTTTATTCATAGCTTTGTTTTTTGGCATAGCTTTGTTATCTTGAATATTTGTATTTGCTTCAGCCTCTGCACCTTCTTCAGCAGGAGCTTTTGGAACAATACTGTCTTCCTCAGCACCTTCTTCTGGTGCTACTTCTTCAGCTTGTGATTCGTTATCTTCCATAGCTTGATCTTCTAGATCACCTTCAGCTGGAATTTCTGGAGCTTGGTCAATATCTTGTGATGGATCTTCATCACTAGATTCGTCTGAAAGATAATCTTCCATATTAGGATCATAGTGAATCGTTTGATTTTTACCATTCATTTTGCCATAGATTAGGGCTTTAGAAGCCTGTGACATAGAAGCGCCCACACCAACAGTTAAACCATGACCAGACGATTCTTGATAATCTTGTCTGATGGAATCCATTTGCGCAAGAGCGTCGTCTGGAACTAAATAAATAGCTTCATCTCCAGAGCCAGTGATTTTTTTACCACCAATTCCCTCTGCCCATTCATCGATCTTTTTGTGTGCTTGATCAATAGTAGAACTTGCGTTCGCTAAATCCTGGTGATCATCATTGGCAATTGCGTTACCAATTCTAGTACCAACATCATCTCCGTTCACCGCCAAGTAGACATTACCCATTTTGCAACTCCTTAATTTTATTACTTTTCTTTAAATTTTCTGAAGCTGGCAAATACTGCAAATTCCAAGGAACATGCAATCCACAAACATCTGGATGATTTAAAGGAATGATATGATCGACATGAAATCCTTTTGGACAATTGTTGTAAATATCTTTAATTTCATTCATTACATTTGTAAAAGTAGCTTTTTGAACTTTAGCTCTTCTAATACTTGCTTTATAAGCAATTTTACTTTTGTTATTTGAAGCCCATTGTTTTTCTCTAGCTCTATACTTTTCTTTATTTGCTAAATAATAGTTTTTACGATACTCAAGTATTTCTGGCTTGATTGCAATCAATCTTGAATATTCTTTCATTTTTGAAATACCATAGTCACTTGATCTATATTTTTTATCTGCTTTGGATTGCCAAGATTTTACCTTATCTTTATTCCTTGCTCTATATTGTTTTTGATAAGTATAATGACAAGTTTTACACCATCTCTGTGTAAACTCTGTTAGATTTTTCTCTACTTTGCATTTCGTACATTTTTTCATTTTTTAGCTCTCAAAGCCTCTAAAAGCATTTCTACATTTTCAATATCAAAATTTTTAGGAAATTTGATTTTTACGGTACCATCTACATTTTTCATAATTTTGATAGACTTGGCCATAAATTCACCGTAGCAAATACACGGAATAATTTCTTCTGATTCTTTTTTATGAATTGTGGTTTTACAATCTGGACATTTAACATCTTCACTCTTGTCCATTTCTACAGACTCTTGACGCTTTTTTTCTAAATTGTCAAGGAATTGTCGCAACTTACTCTTTTTATTATCTTCCATTGGCGTTTCTTCCTTTGGTTCAGGCTTTTCTTGTACAGATTCAAAATGACTATGTAATCTTGCCTGAATCATCTTTTGAATAGCCTCTCGTTCAGAGATACGCTTATCAACCACATCCTTAATCATGTTGTGCATCATTAAACGTTGATCGATCAGGTCTTGTAGTTTATCGATTTTTTGTTGTTCTGGTTCAGAAGGTTCTTTTTTAAGATCTTCGATTTTATCTAAATCATAAAGCTCAAATACACTTAATAAAATTAAGCCAATTGAAGGAAGAGATCTATGATAGAATTCATATTTGACCTTACCTTCTTGTGTAATATTACCACTGTAGTTGTCAGCACCAAGTTTGTTAACATGAAGTTTTGCACCAAGTGCCCATGGAATATCTAAGTCAGCAATGTCATTAGCCGATAAATGCTTAAGATTAAAGAATAGAAACGACAAAACTGCTCGTGGAACAATCTCCAGAGCTACTCTGATTTCTTCGGGTTGTAGAGCCGTCTTAGTTTCTGGTTTATAAATCGCTGATTTTTTCAATTCATCGAATATATCTTTACCTAGAATACTTTTGACGATTTTGACGTCTTTAAGTTTCATTTTTAATCTCTAATGCGTGTATACTCAATACTTGAATCGTCATCGATTAAAAAACCAGCAACAGAAATAGCATTGTGCCATCGACCAGTGGAAACAACAGAATTAGCAGGACATGGAATTGCTGCAATAACATCAGGCGCTACATTTTTCCATTTTGCAGAATCAAAAGTGCCAGTGATTGCATCTTGCATGGCTAAGTATACAAAACCACCTTGAGTAACAACGTCGCCTTGTTGATAGGTTCTAGCCGAATCATACGCCTTACCAAGCATTGAAAGAGTGTAAGGACCAGCAGCAATTAGAATTAATTTACCAGCTCCAACAGGCTCGTTTGCTGAATAAGCACGCGCAGGTGTAGGTTGAACCACAATAACTTTGTCAGCTCCAACAGCGTCGTTGTATTTAATAGCATCAATAGCACCTAAGTCTTGGTTTGTATTGACACTTCTATTTGGTTTCTTTGCCATGTTCAAATCTCCTAATTATACCTTAAAGATTGTCATTTAGATGGTTAATCTTCAAAATCCCTAACATCTACGCGGATTTGGTAGTCGTTAGGCTCTATATTTTCTACCGGTTCGTCCTGAGTTCTTGGGGTTTCCGTCTTAACATTTGTTTCTTTTTTGTCACCACGTGGTTTGTTGTGGTAAACGTATTCTCTTTGAATAATCGCATGATAGGGCAGTCTAGCCGGTGCATTTGCATCACTGGTATTTGTAATCCTAACCTCATTAATAAGGCGCTGGACATACCAAAAAGCCACATACATATATCTAACACCGTATAAGCGACCTTTTCCGGTCGATGGGTCAATTCCAGGGTTTCTTTTGCCGTCAATCCATTGAATGTCACCATCGGAATTTACAATAAAATCAACACCTTCGTTATATTGGACGTTGTTTGAATCTCTCAAAATTTGAACGCATTTGGCTGGAAACTGTAGCGTATCCGATGCTTTAGGTCTGTATTCAACCTCTTGATAATTTGGCACCCTAACTTCAATTTTTTTAGGGTAGATTCTGTCACCTGGAAGTAAGGCAATTTCTTTTCCACCACCGCAATCTTCATTGTAGAACTTTGGCAACACCAATCTCGCTTCTGAGGTATCCATAATACCACCTTCAGAGTGATTGTGCTTTTTGCTATTACCAATAATGGTTCCAACGAATTCGCCTACTTTTGTGTAAATATATCCGTTTTCAGCAATTGTATCCAACGCTTCAGGTCTACGCAAATCACCACGATCAATCTTTCCAACTGTAGATGGAATAGCAGCAAAATGCTCAAAAACAACACCCTTGTCTTTGCCAAATTGTTCTTGAGATTCCAAATTGAATTTTATATCAGGTATAATGTCAGGTAATGCCTTGATATCTTCACCAGTGGCCATTAGTATCCCTTTTTAATGCCTTTAAGATTTAACTCGTGTACTTTTTCTTTTAGGGCTCTTGCAATGCCTTTAGCTGTTCCTACGTTTTTGTCGACAACTTCTTTGTAATCAAAACCACCGTTTTTTAAAACTAATGTTTGATCTTCAATTTCGCTAGAATATTGACCTAGTGTAAGTCCGTGTTTATAAAGAACAAAATCAATTTTATTGCCCTTAGAAAGGATGTACAATTCAACACCTTTTGCGATCATTTCGCTAGGTAAATATTCTGTTCTTGCTTCAACTTTCTCTAGTTGATCTTGCTCTGATTTAAAAATTGCTGGTTCGAAATCAGCACCGTATTCTTTTGTTAATTGATGTGCAACTAGGGCTTGGTGAGAACCTGCAGCCAAGGCTTCAGCTTGAGAAGAAGATTTCTTCTTTTTGCCTACAGCTACATAAAAACCACCGTGGGTTTTAACGACCTTGACGTCATCTCCGTGTAAATTTCCAATAACCTTAATTGATTCAACCTCTGATGGAAGTATATTCATTTTTTACCTCTGTATTACTTATCTATATAAAAGATTGTGATTATTGATGAAAATAACAGATAACTAATTGATTTTATTGCTTTTCTTTAAATTATCAACCATCCAAAGAGGTTGTAAATTCGTATAATGACACGCCTTAATGATTTCTTCTCTGTCCGTTAGATTAAAACTTGACAATGGCTTGATGTGATCGATATGCCAACCAAATTTACCGTAGTTATTCCAAGACATATTTTTCTCAAATTTTGTTTCTATGTATTTTTTAAAAAAATCTAGAGTACAACCTAGATCTTTTATAGCAGAACCAGGTTTATTTCTATTGATTGCGTTATTTAGCCTAGTTCTTAGATTACAAGCAATGCGAAATTGTAAATCTTCTTTTTTTCTCTTTTTGTGATTAGTAACGCTTTTTTTAATTAAAATATTTCTATTAGCTTCGTAATATGCCTTGCTTTTTGCTTTAATTTTATCTGGATTTTTCAGGCTATAGTTTTTATAAATAGTTTTCATTTTTTCTACATTGTTTTTTCTATAAAAACCATTTTTAGCCAATTCTTTTGTTTTGTTTTTGTTGTAATACACTTGTCTGTATTGTTTTTGACAAATTTTACAAATATCTCGAAAACCTGTTTTTGAAGAACAATGTTTGTTAAACTCAGTTATTTCTTTAATATTTTGGCATTTTTTGCAAAAATGTGTTGTGTTCATTTTTCTTGTTTTTTAATGTTTTTTACCGGTGGGTGTAGCTGATTCATAAGCTTTTGGACATAATGATGATCTTTAAATTGTCTACCATTTTTGATTGCTTTTTTCGTACCTGCAATCCCATTTAACCATGCGTAACCAATATGCATTGGGTTTTCACCTAGTGCTTTTACGATATGGTCATAATGCTTAGAAGCAATTAAATGCTCAAGTTTTGGGTTTTTGTCCATATAATCATGAAACTCTTGACCTGTTAAACCTAAAGCAGCTGAGTGAGCTTGCATTAAATTTGGAATTCTTTTAATTGTCTCTCGAATAACAACCGGCATTAATCCATAACTTCCGTAGGCTTTGTCACCCTTAAAGAGTCCAGATTTCATTTCTGCATGGTCTGTGTTTTTACCATTAGATGATTCGATAAATTTAATTCCGCTCAACACCCGATCTTTTTTTGTAGGAGTAGTTGGCTTGTTTTCGACAACTTTTGGTTGGGTTGGCTGTGGTACCTGAGTTTGTTTAGAAGTATCCATCGGAGCCATAGTTCCAGCGGCAATTGCTAGTCCTGCAATCCCTGATTTGATCTTGTTTGAAATATCACCTTTTTGTAATGGTTGTAACACGATTGCCTCTCGCTTTCCAAACTTTTTACGTTTGAATTCTTCAGCTCTTTGTTGACGCTGTACCATTCTTTTATGGTCGTCTTGCCAAGCATTTGGTAATTCTTTTTCAGAAGCTTTTGCCTGTGCAGTTAGGTTAATTTTTTGATTGAGATCTTTTCTAGGTTCCTTTGCTAATTCTACAATTTTAGGGTTTGCGTGTGCTATTTTACCTTTGTGGTTTACAATAACTTCGTGTTCTGTTCTAAACTGAGTGTTTTCGTCTGGAATTAATGTAGCATTTGGTACGTTATGAATGTGTGATTCTGGAATCCAAGCCGATACCACACGTGGGCTTTTGCCAAGATTTTCAAGGTGGTCACTAGCAAAACCACTAGCTACTTTGTAACTTGGTGTCCAAGATGTAAAAGAATTTGGAGGATAGTTGGCAACGCCATTGATATGATTTGTTTGAAATTCAGATTCCGCCATACCTCGATGTAACAAGAACATTCTCTCGCCTGTTTTTGGATGACGTCTAACCTGTGTTTTTCCTGTTAATTTATGTAGGGCTCTGATTTTCGCATTGGCGTGAATTTCAGGGACGTTTTGACGAGCATCTTGATCATCACCTTCTTTAGTCCAGTTTTCAGTAGCCTTGTGATCTTCAGGATTTAAGTTTTTATCAGGATTAAAAGGTGCGAGTCTGTTCATTGCACCCTTCATCATGATAATTTCACGTTTCTTTAATTGCATTTGACTGTAAACAGATTGTACGCTATTTTTAGTAGTATTTTTTTCTGGTTGATGTGTGTTTAATTTATGCGGATTAACTATAACCTCATGTTCATTTTTTAAATTTTCCCTTAAAGAATGATCTTGTTGATTTTGATTTTTAATAGAAAACATTGGAATGCTATGTATGTGTTTTACAGGAATCCAAGAAGACATGGTTTTTGGACCAGACATATCAATCTTTTTTCCATATGTTGATTCTTGTTCTTGAATATCATTTGGATTTTCCATGGCATTTCTAAAATAATCTTGAGCGAAGTTATGTGCTGTATTGTAATTAGGCGTCCAAGAAGTTTTATCATATGTATGATTATTATTTTCTATTGTATTGTGATGTTCTATTGGATGCATTCCTCTATGTAATAAAACCTCAAGCTCTCCACTATTTGGATTTTTTCTTGTTTGTGTTTTTTTATAAAGATTAAGCAATGCTCTTTGTCTAGCATTTCCCACTACAGAAGGAACATTATCCCTATTAAAAGATGAAGCATTTACCCATTGTTTTGTATTGTTGTGATTCTGATCGGTTATATCTGCATTAGGGTTAAACGGAAATAATCTTTGTTTAGCACCTTTCATCATAATGATTTCACGTTTCTTTAAACCACCAAGCTGTTTGTAAATAGAGTTGTGCTCGCTGTCCATGGCCCAATCTGGCAATACAGTAGCTTTTTGATCTGCATAAATTGTATTTGCAGGATTTTTTCTATTGTTCTCTCCATGGGGTCCAAAATTAACCCATGAATTTTGACCGCGAGTTTCTGCCGTCAATGCTTTCTGAGCCATTGGAGAATACATTTGCATATGGTTTTTCCATGCATTCTCTTCACCTTCAGCACCAAATCCATGGCCTTCTTTAGCATGGCCAAAATAATCATGTACAATTCTAAACACATCGTTGGCAACCATTGGTTGACCTTCATGCATGTGTTCAGTTGGTTGTAACATTGGATGTGCAGAATCCGCCTGATTGGGGTCGGAGCCATATCCACTTTCCGTTGGGAAATACCAAATATGATTATTATTGTGAATGTCGTGAAACAGGTCTTTAGAAGTTTTATATGGATTTTCTTGTCCAGGTTTGATTTTAGAAATCTTTAAACCTGAATTTAAAATATGTTTAAACTGATCGTTAGTTTCTTTAACTAGAGCCTGATAAGCTTGTTGGACGTGTTGGGCTTGAGGTTCGTGATTTGCTTGATGATAGGCATCAGCAATACGCTTCGCACGCGTCGGGTCAACTTTGACAGCTGGCATCTTGTGTTGTAATCTCATTCCTTTAGAAGCTGCATACCGATCAGCAACACCTCTAATTTTATCACTACCTTTGTCAGTAGGTTTAGGCTTATTCATCCATGGAAAATCGGTTGGTAATGCACCACCAATACCCTTGGCTGCGTTTTCTTCATTTTGAGCACGTATTTTTTCTTGCTTAGAAGCACCGGCTACCATTTTATTGGCAACGTTGGTTTGTCGTTCATTTATGGCATGGCCAACTTCTTCTTCAGAGTATTCCTTACCACCAGCACCAATATGGTTGTCAGACTTGATCTGTTTAAGTCGATCTAAACCAATATGCTTTGATGGTGACTGAATACCCTTTTGAATGTTATTTAAGGACTCTTCTGACTCCACAGGAGTTTCATGGTACAAACCAACAACACCACGCATATCTTCACGCTCATGTTGAGAGTTATAAAAACCATGAAACCCTCGCTTTTTTAGCTCTCCGTGTAATTCGTCACGGGTAACGATCCCTGGATTAAGGGTTTGACCTGATTGCTTCAGGTGTTGACTGACCTTGTCTTTGTCTAGACCAAGATCGTATAATTTAGCTTCTTGTGTTTTAACATGATATTTAGAATTCGAACCTTGAGTAACCAAATCTTCTGTTGGAGAATCCTGTCTATAGAAAAAAGACACAGGATGTTCTGGACGACCGTATTTAGAAGATGAATCTTTGATTCGATTGCCCTGATGAATTGGGTTGATTGACTTCAAACCTTGAGTTGGTGAATAATGAATCAAGGTTAATTCATCTTCGCTCTTTTTAACATAACCTTCTGGTTTCAATTTAGACATTTCTGGTTCATGGAAATTTTCCATGTCAAAAGAATGGGTAAAGGTAGTACCGTCTTTTAAGGTCGAAAAATAATCTTCAGGTGGTCGTTTATGGAAGTTTGTGCCTTGACCTTTTAAATGTTGGCCTGCGTGTTCACCGTGGTGGAAATGCATCTCATGATTGTAACCGTCTGAGTAAATACTCGATTCTTGACCAAGTCCTTCAGCAAGCTTTTGTAAATATCTAACTGCGTGTTTATTTGGATTGTGAACCAAAATGGAGTTTTCTGGACTACCATAATGACCTTGTATTACATCGAAACGATAGCCTTTTTTAGTAAGCAAGTCTTGCACACCTTGATGATCAAGATTGTATTTAACTGGATAACGTGGATTTTCTGCAGAAAAGATAAAATGAGGCTTTCGAGCGTTGACAGAATCAACCTCGGTTGTTAATGGATTTTTAACTGATTGCAGTGTCTTTTTATACATACGCCTCTAGTGTAACATAAAAGCTAAATATTTGAAAGAAAGTATTTATTTGAGAAAATAGCCTTAAGCTTTGATACAGCTAAATCTCGTTTTTTCTCAAGATCTTCAATACGTTGGGCGTAAATTTTAGGTCCAGCAGAAGAAGCAGATTGAGAAATCCCATCCTGAGAAATACTGGTTGAATTGTATTTGTTGGCCGATTGCAAGTCGCTTAAAATCTCAATAGCAGCAATCATGCCAACAATCGCATTTACTGGAATTGGAACTTGACCTTCAGTGTTGCTTAAACCATAGGTATACTTGATTGTGAAAAAAGCAGGCAACCATTGAAAATTATTAATTGCTTGTAAGAAAATGAGACCTGCGTTTGAAGCTCGACCGTCTTGTAAACCAGCAGCTCCAAAAATACTCAAAATAGGAATTAAATTTAATTGACGTTGATGTGCCAATCCCACTTCAATCCAATCGGGTGGAAGGTGGTAAATGTTTTCGCCATTAGAACTCATAATGTCGATGCTTTCGATAGACATGATAGGCCCATGCTTAGTTTTCATAAACACAAAGGATTTGTAAAGATCTCTGTCAAAAGGAATTCTTTCCATGTCTTGGACCGCAGTAATTCTAAGACCCGTCATGGTTTCAAATTCATTCATAGCCAAATTGATTTGATCTTGCAATTCAGCAGTTGAGTACTTTGCTCTGATTTCTTTTTCTTGGCTTTTAAGGTAACGAGAAATTAAAAGATCTGGTGTTAACAATTCTTCTGTTCTTGCCATCAAGTCAGACGTTGCGAACGCCTGGACTGGATAAACCTTAGTACCAAACGATTTGGATTTACTGTAATCGGCCATTAGCAAGACCCCACGTTAAGAAGGCTTGCCGAAACCCCACCCTTAACAAGGATGTTTTTTTCATTAGCATCTTCAGTTAGTTTGATTTTAAAGTTTCCAGATTTAGGCAATTGAGCATCTGTTAAATCAAATTTCCAAATACTTTTGTCATCTGCAAATGGTTGCGTTCCAATAATAACCAAAACATCTGCATCGTCAATCGATGGGAATGTTGCTTCCGCACCAATAGTGGTTCCTTGAGGGATGTATCTCATAGGATGTTCAGGCAGTGCAACAGATTTATCTGGTCCAGGGACTTTGTCCAAATCAACCAATTGGACGTAAATTTCGTTAGCTTGGCCTTCTTGGACAGATGCAGAGTTTGCATACTCCCAATTGTTTACATTGGCTACATTTTTAAGAACTTTGGCACTTAATCGCATAAAATTTAGGCTCCTTTGAGGTCTTCTATAAAGATTGCAATTTTTGTGGTAATATAGGGTATGGCAAGACCACTCAAAATTATCAGTATTGACGGTACTAAAGGTTCTGGAAAGACCAGTCAAATCGGCATGTTAGCTCGTTTATTTAAGGACAATTCCATCCCTTGTTTAGTTGTTCAAGCCGGTAGGGATATTGCCACTGGACAGGTTTCTATACAAAAAATTCGTACTTTTGTCTCTGAAAACCCCAATGGAGTCGCTATTTTAGATGGTTCTATTGCTAGAATGATGGTTGCCGATCTCATGATTGGAAAGGCCAAAGAGAAGGTGATCGACGAATATAAGTATCTAACTCATGATTATGAAAGGCTAGATCATGAATTTGGAATTGCTTCATTTTTGATGATTATGGACGATCTAAAAGAGGGCGAACGTCGACTTGTCAAAAGAAAGGCTTTGCTCGGAATTGAGGCTGAAGAGTACGACCCAGGATATGAGGCTGATATTGTAAATGGTATGCGTTTTTTTAACAATCACGTGGCTTCCAAAAACATGACGTTTCGTATCATTGATATTGAAAATGAAGACACAATGATGCAAATTCACAAAAAAATTATGGATTCATTGTCTAACAACTATGAGTTGCCAGAGCTTAAAAAGGATAAAAACGATTGGTAGAGTTGTCACAAGATACTATTTTTAAGCTTGGAGTTATGCTGGACAATGAAGTCTTACGTGATGAAATTGTTTCTCGCCTTACTTGTTTTGGTGAGCCAATTAGAACAATGGAACAAGCCAATGCCATTGGTGAAACGACCTTTGCACAGTTTGATGATAAGATCACTCAGGTATTTAAAACTAAAATGGCTAATTATGACCATGGTGAGTGTGGCCTAGAAATCGCCAAGGGATTGAATGGCTGTCTTAAAGTTCTTGAACAGGCCAAGGCCGGACAAACACCTAATATCCAAGAGTTAATGGGTGAAAAAATGGATAAGGTGGCATTTGAAGCCTTAATCCTTGCCCTAGCTAGTAATCAGGCTGCTAAAGAATTTAGAAAAGCTTATGATAAAATGTTTGATAGTCTTGTAAATATCAATCTTATTTCTACAACCAAAGCTTTATCACCCGAATATGACTATATTCCACCTCATATTTTAGTGAACGCTAAAACTGACAAAATTCACAAAGAGACCTCTAAACCACGACCTGTGGACCCAAAACGTATCAAAAGAATACGCTTAAAAAAAGATAATTGATTTTTCTATCAGATCTGTTATTATTATCCTATGGAAACAAATGTAACTTATATCAATAGTAAAAAACCGCTGACGCGTGATGATATGGCTAAATTATTGCGTATTTTAAGAGAAAGAGAG